>CERI01117498.1_pt1 | contig 10525 bp, 10 predicted proteins | sample 350261 | NCBI WGS metagenome assembly CERI01 (sample SAMEA2620979, study PRJEB7988) | marine metagenome | isolation source: saline water (ENVO:00002010), including
TTTCAAATTAATCTTATCTGCTGTACCATGGATTGGGGTTATACCTTTTCTCATATTTTTTAGAGCCTCTATAGAGGGATCTAAACCAAAATATCTAAAATTTTTAAACTTTTTTTTTAATCTGGATAAAAATATCCCATTTGATGAACCCACATCAATTACTGATAATTTTTCTTTATATAATTTTTCCTTTTTAAGAAAATCACAAATTTCAAAAAAAAAAGGAGTAACATTTTTTTTACTTTTATTTCTCTTATAGTAAGAATCTCCTTCAGTTTTTAAAAATATTTTTTTTTGCATTAAAGGCATTACAATAATTTTTGAATTATTAATTTTTTGATTACTACCATTTTAAAAATATATTTTATACAAATTAAAATAAAATATGTTAAAAATATTAAATAATGAGTAACATTATCATAGTGGGGGCTGGTCTTACTGGTTCAATATTAGCAATTAAAATTGCAGAAAAATATAAAAATAAAAATATTTATTTAATAGATAGTTCAAACAAAATATTATCGTCTTTTAAACCAATCAATTTAAAAGGGACAGAAGTAAACAATGGTTTTCATGGCCTGGAAATTAATAGATCAAAAAAATTGTTTTTTTTTTTAAAGAATAAAATAGGAATTAAATTCAAAAAATATTTGATAAAAAGGTTATTACTTATAAACAATTTCTTTATTAAAAATACTAACTATAAAAATTTTCCAATTGAATTAAAAAAAGATTTAAAAAGAAAAAAATTTAAATCAAATTCTTTAAATAAAATTTATAGCTTAATAAAAGGTAATTATAAAAAAACGATTGAAACGGTATCGAAACGATATTTTATAGAAACAAAAAAAAGTCTAAAACATTTTATACCCTGGTTCTTACCTAATGAATTTCACTATAATTCAAAGGATGAAGGGGACTTGTATAGAATTAAAAGTAAAAAAAGAAAAAATAATTATATTGCAGTACCAAAAAACGATTTATTTTATGAAGTTTCATTAAAATTTAAAAAAAAAATAAAAGCCTATAAAAATATACATTTTTTAAAAAACACAAGTTTAGATATTAAGAATAAAAATGTTTATTTAACAAACGAAAAAAATGAATATAAAATTATCGCAAATAAAATTTTCATAACATCTATGCCAACTTTTTTTTTCAAATTTTTCACAAGTAATGAAAAAAAATCTATTAAAAAATTAGTCAAAAATAAAAAATATTTTATCCTTTGTATAGTTGAACTTAAAAAAAATTTAAAAACATATTTTTCAGAAATAATTTGTGCATCAAAATATTTAATTGAATTAACAAGAATAAGTAAAGTAAATATTAGTAATAAAAAAAACATACTATTACTAGAGCTTCTATTTAATAATAAAGATCTAAATCATAAATTATTTAGAAAAAAAATTTTAGAAACTATTCAGCCAATAATTAAAAAAAATGAAATCATTAAAATTAACAAAGTTGTAAGCAGAAATATTTATCTTCCAAGTGACAAAGATATCGATAGTTGCAGCCAAATAATTGACAAAAAAGTAAGATATTTTAAGAAGAATGGCATCGATATATCATTTAACCCTTACTTTGCACCAATAAATATGTCAAAAGCTTGGATATTATCAAATAAATTCTATGACGAAGCTGATAAAATTTTATCAAGATAACTTTTATTTTAAAAAAGAATCTAATTTTTTCTTTGAAAGGAATATTTCAAAAATATTAAGAGAGGGTATGATCAGAAAAAATAAAATACAAATACTTGAATTCATAAAAAAATATATAAAAATAAATAAAAATTCAGAGATATTAGAAATAGGTTGTTTTATTGGAGACTTATTATTTTTAATAAAAAAAAAATATAAATCAAAAGTATATGGTGTTGAACCATCTAAACTTGCTTGCTCTTATGCAAATGATAAATACAATCTCAAAATTGAGAATAAAACTTTTTTAAATTCAACTTTCTTTCCAAATACAAAAAAAAATTTTCAAAAATTTGATTTAATTATAATTGATGATGTTTTATCTTGGATTGACAGAGATATCCTGTTAAATGTGATAGCATCTATTGACTGGGCTTTGAAAGACAATGGTCATATATTTCTTAGGGATTTTTCACCAAAAAACTCATTTGCTGTTAAAAATCATCATTGGAAATCAGAAAAAATTTACAATTTTAAAGTAAAAAATGGTCATAAAACATTTTTTCTTGAATCAGGAAAATACAAGATTATTAAGTCGAAAATTTTTTATACTGAAAAGTTTAATAACAAAAAAAGTTTAAATAAACAAAGCAATATTTGGAATGAAGTGATATTAAAAAAAAGTAAAAAATTTACTTATCCTATTAATAGATTTTAAATTACTTATTTTAACCTCGTAATCCTGTAATAGTTTTCTTAAAATTAATTAATTCTTCTAACTTTTTATCATCATATTTGTTTATTTTTTCAAAAATTTTAGCTAATGAAAAATAATATTTTTCAAGTATTTTTTTATTGTCATGTAATGTAGAAACATAAATAGTATTTGATCCTAATATTTTGTCTTTAAGTAATTCTTGGGTAATAAATGTTTTACAAATTAAATTATCCCTATTAGAAAATCTAAATGCTGGAAGAGCATTTAATCCCATTACATTTATTTTTAGATTATTTCTTTTGGCTAAATTAAGCCACTTTTTTTTTATTTTGTTTCCTAAAGAGCTAATCAGCTCCCAGCTTTTTTCTTTCTCCATGACATCTAAAGTTTTAATTGCTGCGACAGTTCCTATTTTTTCAGTCCAAAAAGTACTACTAGTAAAAGACGTTGATAAATTTTCCATTATATTTCTTTTGCCAATTACAGCTGTTATAGCATAACCGTTTCCTAATGCTTTTCCAAGTACAGCAATATCTGGATTTACCTTATGTGATAAGTGTAGCCCTCCAAATGAATTTCTAAAGCCTGAAGTGCACTCATCAAATATTAATACAATATTTTTTTTATTACATAGCTTTCTAATTTTTTTTAAAAAATTTTTTTTTGGTTTTTCATATCTACTTACCTCCATTATTATTGCAGATATTGAGTTTTTAGTTGTAATTTTTTCTAAGGACTCATAATCATTGTATTTAAAAGGGTAAACAGAATTTTTCAATTCTTTAGGTACACCTTTTGTACTTAAATTATTTAACAATAACTGATTTAAATTTTTTTTATTTGTTAAATTTGCTGATAAATACCAGTCATGCCAACCATGATAACCACATATAGCTACTTTGGATCTACCTGTTGTAGCTCGTGCAGCTCTTAAAGCAATTAAGTTTGCTTCCCCACCTGTTCTTGCAAACCTAACCATATCTGCCCATTTATGCATTGATATTAATTTTTCAGCTAATTTAATTTCGTATGGATTGTTTAAAGTAGATACATTACTTAAATCAATGTGAGATTTAACATAGTTATCAATTTCTTTTCGTGCATACCCTAAAATATTTGTGCCTATACCCATTAAATGCATATCAATATATTTTTTATTATCTAGATCCCAAATAAAAGTATCTTTTGCCTTCGAGTAATAAGCTGGCCATTTTTCTGGTAAATGTAAATCAGGATTTTTAGAAAACAACATGGTTCCACCTGGAATTACATCAATAGATCTTTTCCACAACTTTTGACCAGTGTTCATTTTTGAGCCCTCATTTCTAATTAGCTTTGAATTATATCTAAATAACTCAGGTTTTTTTTTATAAAGATCAATAATATCTCGAAAGTTAAATTTAAAATTTTTTATATTTTTAACCACGGCTTCCAAAACTTTTAAATCAATTGGTTCATCCACGGTTAATCTCAGATGTGAATAATTGTGAATATTTTTATAATTACCTTTTTTTAAATTTTTGTTTCTTCTTATGTAAGGAGTTACATGTTCTCTATCAAATTTTCTCACTGAATTATTAAATGCTTGCTCTAGCGTTTTAAAATTAAATACCTCTAAATCTAGACCGTCAGGATATGTTGGAGGACTAGTGTTTGATAGATAATCTAAATTTTTTTTAAAAAAATAATCTATAGCACTATCAATTAGAAGAGGGTCAGAAAATGGACAGTCAGATGTAATTCTTAAAATATTTTTTATATTAAATTTTTTCGCAGTATGGTAATATCTAGATAAAACATCATCTTCACTTCCTTTAAAATAATCAATTTTTAATCTTTTACATTCATTTACTATTTTAAAGTCTTTTTTGTTTGTGGAGGTAGAAACATAAATATTTGAAATTTTTTGACTTTTTTTTAATCTCGTTATTAAAATCTCTAATAGAGTTTTGTTAGCTATTTTTTTTAGTATCTTACCTTCAAACCTAGAGGAGCTCCACCTGGCTTGAATAATCACATCAACTTTATTTTTTTGTATTTTTACCATGTTCTTGGATCAATCAAATTTTTTTGATAAGAAATAAATTTTTTTTTGAAACTTAAATTAATCTTTTTTTTTTTATAATAATACGCTATTTCATTTAATTCTTCTATTTTATTTATACCTACAACTATCACTTTTATTGAATTAATATTTTTTATAAAATTTAAACATACAAATAATTTATTTAATTTTTTAATTTCTAAAAATTTTTCATATTTTAAAAAAGATTTTAAATTTTGATTTGAGAACACTTTTGAATTTTTAATTTGATTATAATTTTTTAATAGAAAACCCTGTAAAAATATTGATCTTGCTTGCAAAATTATTTTTTTTCTTTTTATAATTTTAATCCAATTACTCTTGATTAACCTTTGATCAAATATATTTATTGGAGCTTGTATTATTTCTGGCTGAAAGAAATTAAAAACTTTCTTTAGATCATTAGGTTTATAAATAGAGACACCAATTTTTTTAATTAATTTGTCTTTTTTTAGTTTCTTTAATTCAAAATATACATGTTCTATATCTCTATTATCAAAGTCTTTTACATTGTGAAAAAGTACTGCCTCAAATTTTTTTAATTTCAATAATTTAAGATTTTTTTTAATCAAATTATACAAATATAATTGATCCTTTTTGTAATTATTCGGTATTACAAATTTCGTGGTAACTTTTAGATTATCAATATTTAAATTTTTAATATATTTATTTGAATTTTTATAATCTAACGCGGTATCAATATGATTTATTTTGTGTTTAAGTAATGCTTTTTTCAACAACTTAACATTATTATGATTAAAACTTTTAGGAATTGATCCGTAATAAGTCCCAAAATTAGCTGTGCCTAAAGAAATTTCCATAGATACTGATTTGATTGGTATTTAATTAGTAAACTTTCTAATTTTTTGAGCATTAGTTAGTAATAAACTTTATTATTTTTTTTGTGATTATTTTTTGAGTTCTAAAATTTAAATTATAAAAAATTGGAATTGAAACTGCATTTCTAAAGTATATTTCACTATTTTTAAATTTATTTTTTTGTTTTGTTTTGGAAATGTTATTAAATTTGTATATTGGGATGTAATGATATTGGCATTGTATGTTGTTTTTTTTCATATAATTAAAAAAAGAGTCTTTAGTTTTTCTAATTTTTTTAAAATTTATATAAATAATAAAAAGATGATTTGCAGAATTTAAACTATCTGAATTTTTCAATAAATCCAAATTTTTGATATTTTTTAACATTTCATAATATTTAATTGCTAATAAACTTCTTTTTTTTAAAAAAATTTTTATTTTTCTTAATTGAGAAATTCCTAACGCACAGTTAATGTCACTTAATCTTAAATTTAAACTCAGGCTATTAATGTTATATTCCCAGGGCCTTTTTCGAGATCTTACAATTCCGTGTGATCTTAAATAACTAATCTTTTTATATAACTCATAGTTATTTGTAGTAATTGCACCTCCCTCTCCAGTTGTAATTGTTTTTACTGGATGAAATGAAAATGTACAAATATCTGAATGCTTACATGAGCCAATCATATTTTTTTTATCCTTATAATTATACGAAGAACCAAATGCATGGCATGCGTCCTCTAAAATTTTAAAATTAAATTTTTTTTTTAACTTATAAAATTGATCAACATATTCAGGTGAACCACCATTATACATTGTAATTAAACATTTAATTTTTTTAAGTTTATTCTGTTTTATGCATTCTTGCAAAGTTTCTGGGGACATTTGACCAGTTTTCAGATCTATGTCGCTTAAATATATTTTTGCACCAAGCTGGGTTGCGGCACTATAAGAAGCTATAAAGTTAATTGCAGGCATTACAACTACATCATTCTTTTTTACATTTAAGGATTTTAAGGCTAGAAGAATTGCTGCTGTTCCATTATTAACAACAATAGCATATTTTGAATTTACAAATTTCATTATCTTATTTTCAAATTTCTTCACATAATTTCCAGTTGTAATAAATTTTGAATTTAAAGATTTTAATACAATGGACTTATCATTCCTATCTATATGATGATTACCATAGCCTATAAGTTTTTTTATCATCTAAAGTCCTGCTTCTTTTAAATTATTTATTACACTTATAATTTTGCTGTCTCTATCATATTTATCCCATGCGCCATTAATAAATTTTTTTGATTTAAGCTTTTTCATTAATTTGTAATCTCTTACTGTAAAAAGATTATGTTTCAAGAAACTTTTTGTTCTGTAATTCTCATTTAAAGCATCATTAGGGTAAATTTTAAATAAAATTTTTTTAATGTAACTTATTTCATTTTCGATATTATTTTTTTTATCAAAAATACCTTCGGCAGTTATATTTATTTTGTTATTTTTTTTATATATAAAAATTCTTGTTAAATTTGAATTTTTTGAAAATACTTGAATATATTCATCTTTAACTGAACTTGAATATTTTTCAAAATTTAAAAATATTAAAAAACACTTTGTAAATGGGTTGTCTAAAATTTCGCCTAATACATTTTTAATTAATGGCACAGGATTAGCTGTCCACAAAACGTGATTATTACTAATTTCTATTTGGTCAGAAAAAATTGATAATTTTTTAGATTTATTTTTTTTTAATAAAACTTTTTTATTTAAGTTGATCTCTACTTTATTTTTTATTAGAATTTTTTTCATTTCTAAAAAAAAACTATTGAAACTCTCTAAAGGTATATATGCTGATCTTTTAAGGTAATTTAAATTTGGTAAACCTAACAACTCGTCTGAATTTTTGTTTGAATTTTTAATTAATTTAATTTTATGGATATCATTTTGAAATAATATTCTTCCAATTGCCAAAGTTTTTGAACAGTCTTTGTGAATTAAATGATATTTTTTTGTAAATTTTTTAAGCCAATTTTGAAGTGGAATTGATATATCCTTTTGATAGCTTTGAATTCTTGAAATGAGAGTAGAATAATTTTTTTTTTTTGTTCCTTTAAATTTAATTTTAGTTGTTGGATGCGCAAAATCCTCTACAAATAGCTCTTCTTCAAATAAATCGTTAAAACTTGAATACTTGTAATTTATTTTTCTAATCAAATTATTAAAATTTCTATTCTTTAATAAAGTTTTAAACCATTCACTCTCAGCACCCAAATAATGAGGGCCACTAAGATATAGATCGTTCTCAAATTCAACATCTTTCATAACTCCACCTAAACTCGATGAAGTTTCATAGATTTGAACTTTGTGACCTTTTTCTGAAAGATAAAGTGCTGCTATACAGCCTGATATACCGCCACCTACTATGGTTATTTTTTTCATAAATTAAATAATTAATTATATAACTATAAACAGTTCAAATTATAATATGAAAAAAAAATTTCTTAATCATTAATTTAATTACTTAATTTAACTTATAAAATTATTATAATTGCTAGATAAATTTATATTGAATTACAAATGAAAATATTAATAACCCAGCCTACATTTTTACCTTGGATTGGTTATTTCGACTTAATAAGTGACGCTGATGTTGTTGTTTTTTTAAATGACGTTCAATTCGAAAAAAGAAGTTGGCAACAAAGAAATAAAATTGTTACAAATAATGGCCTAGAATGGATAACAATACCTGTTAAAGTTAAAGGTAAAAGAAGTCAATTAATTAAAGATGTTCAAATTAACAAAGAGGAAGTTAATTTTAATAAAATTAAAAAAAAAATAATACAAAATTATTCTAACAGTAAATATTTTGCCAATTACGAAAAAGAGTTTTTTGATATTTTTAAAGAAAAATTAAATCAATCTAATTTAATTGAATTAAATTTATCTCTGATTTTGTGGGTAATGAAAATATTAAAAATTAAAAAAAAAATCTATTTATCATCAGATTTTAGTTCTAAAAATAAATCTACCAAAAAAATAATAGATATTTGTAAAACTTTAAATTCTAAAGACTATCTATCAACAATAGGGTCTAAAAGTTATTTAGAAAAAGATATTGAAATTTTAAAAAAAATCGATTTAAATATTTTTTTTCATAATTATAAACATCCAAAATATAGACAATGTTTTAAATTTTTTTTTGAATATGCCTCAGTAATTGATTTGATATTTAATGAAGGTTTAAATTCCTTCAAAATTATTAAGTCAGGTAATCTCAAGTATACTAAACTTAAGATTTAACTCTAAAGTGGTTTAATTTTATTGGATCACCCTTTTTAATATTTTTTAATGATTTTTTTCCAATAATTTTTTCGAAATATTTTGGCATAAGTCCAAGTCCTGGTCTTATTATTTTAATATTTTTTTCGTGGAATATATCATTTTTTTTTATATCATTAATTGCATATATTGATCTTCTATATTTTTTATAGATTTTTTCAGAAGTTGATAAAGTTGTTTTTACTGAGCCAATACTTTTCCAAGAATTTTTTACCTCATCTAATAAAATTTTCATATTTTGTGGATCTAGAGAAAAGTCTTTATCTAGGGTTTTACTAGAAGCGCTGCTTTTAAAATGTTTTTCAATAATATTTGCTCCAAAAGATACAGAATTTATAGCAGCTGCAATACCTGGTGTATGATCTGAAAAACCTACGATACATTTATATTTATCTTTTAAATAAGATATAGTTTTTAAATTGATATTGTTATAATTTGCGGGATACTCTGTAATACAATGCAATATTGCATATTTTTTACAATTATTTTTTTTTAAAAGTTTAATTAATTCATCTATTTCTTTTAAGTTTAATGTTCCAGTGGAAATAATTATTGGTTTTTTTGTTTTACAAACTTTCTCTATTAACGGAAAATGTAAACTTTCTAGAGAAGCAATCTTATAAGCTGGAGCAGCTAGCTTTTCTAAAAATTCTAAAGATTTTATGTCAAAGACGGAACTAAAACAAATCAAACCTACACTTTTTGCTTTTTTGAAAACTGTATGATGCCATTGAAATGGAAATTGTGCCTCTGAGTACAAATCATACAAAGATCTTTTGTTCCATTTTTTATTTTTAAATTGATCTTTAATCAAAAACTCATTTCTTGAAATATTCATTGTCATATCATCTAAATTAAAGGTCTGAAATTTGATAGCCTCTACTCCAATTTTTGCAGCTTTATCAATCATTTTAAGTGTTGAAGTTAGTGAGTTATTGTGATTTGCAGAAACCTCAGCAATTACAAGGGGTGGACGTTTATCTGAAACTTCTCTGTTTGTAATCTTAAATTTCATTATTTTTTATAAACAAAGGTTGTAAACTCAAACGGGATTATTCCCTTTTTAATTTGATAATCATTATTAATTGAAACATATAAAGATAAATTTTTCTTACAGAATTCAAATACTTTCTCGGGCTTTATGTAGAACAAATTCTTATCATAATAATCAACATAATAATTGAGATTATTAAAGACTAATGTTTTTTTTGTTCTTCTGAATAAGTATTTAAGACAATTTTGCATCCAATTCCAATTATCTTTTAATTTGTTATTGAACGTGCCACTTACAAAAATATAGTCAAATTTTCCTATTTTTTTTTTTGAACTAAGTATATTTAAATTAATAAATTTTACTTTTGGATTTTTTTTATAAACTTTTTTATTAAATTCAATAATTTTATCTGCAATATCAATACCTGTATAATTAACATATAATTTATTCTTTTTTAAATATTCATATAGATGCGCTGTGCCACACCCAAAGTCTAAAATTTTATCATTCTTTTTAATTTTTAATCCATTTATTAAAAATTTCATTCTTCGTTCTTGGGTTTTCCTTGAGCTTTGCTGTGCTGTTAAATAGCTATTTCCATTACTTAAAAAAAGCTTGTTATAATGAGTTTTAAGATTGTGCGAGTAATTTAATTTTTTACTTTTCAAAATTATTTTGTAATTTTTTTTAGTTTTGACGCAAGCCTAATTAGCTCTCCGTCCTTTTTCAAAATTTTTGATAATATCGATATAGTTTCTTTTGGTTTAACATCATAAGCCAACCTAAGTAAGTCCATCCAATTTTTGTTATTTTTTTTTCTAACGTTTTCAATATTTTTGAATATTTTAGATGATATTTTTTTTTTCATATATGTTTAATCTATAAATTATAAAAATTTTTTTCAGTGCATAAATCAAGCCAATTGA
>CERI01117588.1_pt1 | contig 10525 bp, 7 predicted proteins | sample 350261 | NCBI WGS metagenome assembly CERI01 (sample SAMEA2620979, study PRJEB7988) | marine metagenome | isolation source: saline water (ENVO:00002010), including
ACAACTAAACACTCCTATTCTAAAATAAAATAATGAGCTTTCAAAGCTAAGAATCATATCTTTAGCTATAAAGATACTTAGTAAAATACAGTAAATACAAAAAATAAAAAAAATAATTATAGGTTTATTTTTAAAGTAATAGGATTCTTTATTTTTAAATGCATAAAATAAAAAAAATAAAGTCGAAACACTTACAATTAAATCTGGTAAAAAAGGACCCCAGATTAAAAAAGGTATAATCGATGTTAAAATTAATTTGAATTTAATTGTTTTCAAATGTTCAAAATTATTCATAATATATATTACAATTATTTTCTAAATCAAAAAATTATATTTTCTTACTATTAAGCTTTCTCTAATTAACATATTCTTTTCAATGAATTTCAAAGTTTAAATTAAGATCATTATTTACAAATTAATTTAATTTAAGGTTAAAAAAATTATAAAATTGTATATAAAGTAAAAGTGAAGAGTATTGATTTATTCATATATGTTTTAGTTTGTTTTTTAATATTCAATTTAGTATCAAAAATTTCATATAAATTAAATCTTGTAGATATACCAAACCTAAGAAAAAGACATCAAGCGCCTACGGCTTTTACAGGCGGACTAATATTGGGCTTAATATATTTAATTTCAATTATTTTATTTGAAATTGAAGCAAATCATTTAAATCTAACTTTGTCGTTCGCTTTTTTAATTAGTATAGTAGGGTTTTTGGATGACAAATATAATTTAAATGTTGGTGGTAAGTTAAGCTTGCAAATTTTACCAGTCATTTATTTAGTTTTCATTGAAAATTTAAGTTTAAACCATATTGGTGATTATAATTATTTCAAATTAGAATTAAATACATTTAAAATTCCATTTACAATACTCTCAATACTTTTTTTAATTAACTCCTTTAATTATTTTGATGGTTTGGATGGCACATTAAGTTTTACAACAATTTCTGCAATCTGTGCTTTATACATTTTATCAACTGATGAAAATGATAAATTTTTTTTGATTTTAATAACTCTACCTTTATTAATTTTTTTGTTTTTTAATTTTTCAATTTTTAATTTACCAAAATTATTTTTAGGAGATGGTGGAAGTTTATTGCTAGGTTTTATAATATCGTTTTTTTTAATATATTTAGCTAATCAGAAATTAGTTCATCCAATTTTACTTGCTTGGTCAATCGTAATTTTTGTTTTTGAGTTTTTAGCAATAAATATAGTCAGATTTAAAAATAAAAGAGGTATCTTTGATGCAAAAGAAGATCACTTACATCATATAGTGTTTAAAAATACTAAATCTATTTTTCAAACTAATCTTTATTTATTTTTGACAAATATTATATTGTTTTCAATTGGCTACATTAGTTTTTTATTTATTGGGCCACTTGCTTCTTTAATATTATTTGTTTCTCTATTTTTTATTTTTTTGACTATAAGAAATAAAATAGAACTAAAGGTAAATGATAATTAAAATTTATAATTTATTATTATAAATACCTAAAAATAACTCAACATCATATCATGAAGTTTTAAAACATGAATTGGTTCTTTGGGAATTTTAAAATTACAATTTGATGAACAAAATACATATCCTTTAGAATCATGCATTCCATTTTTAATAGCCACAAACACTACTTCATTAAAAAAATTTAATTTTGTGTTATCATCTACAATTATAAAGTCATCTTTTTTAATTTCATGAGGATATGTTAAAGTAACAAATAAACTTTTGCTTCTTACTTCAATTTCATTAAAGACTTTTAAATTATTTTGTTGATATTTTATATTTTCTAATATTTTTTTTGCATCTAGCAAATCTAAGTTATTGTCAAAAATTATCTCAAAATCTCTAGTCATTCTTGGAAAAACTTTAAAAAAATTAATTCCAATCTTTTTTAAAAAAAATGAGTGATTTTTCAAACGGTAATAAAATTTTAAAGATTTATAAGGAATCTGTCTTAAACCTGTCGAAATAAGTAAGTGATTTTTATTTTTAGATAGCCTTAAATAATCACCAATTATTTGATCATACACTTCGAGCATATCTTCGATAGGATCAGATGAGTTATTTATGTACCATTTTGGATTTTTTGGAAGATTTTTAGCATGTTTTGTGTTGAAAAAATAGTGATGCTGAACATGTGCCCCAGCATTTAAAAAAATTGATGAAAAATTTGGTAATTTTTTTTTTAAAAAATAAAGGTGTGTAATATGCATTAAATAATCTAAAATGAGTGCTCTTTTCCATGGCTTAAATAAGGATGAAAAAATTAATTTTATTAAAAATAAAGTTTTTTTATAATGTAAAGTTTTAAAAACTATCTCCACAATAGTTAAAACAGATTTAAAAGCTAAAATTCCTGAAGCATTATCATTTACTGTCTGTTTAAGCATCATGGACAATCTTTTTGAAAAACTAGACTTATCAGAATTAGTATTAGTCCAAGGATCTGAAATAAAATAAGCTGGATCTTTTAATCTATTTTCTGCGTTCATTGGAGATATGGCTCCTACTTTGAAGCCTTTGTCCTCAATTATTTCGAAAATTTGCCTTTTACTGGGATAATTTACGATATCTCCTAATCTAAATATTTTATGTTGATGAAAATCTTTACCAAGATGAATTGAAACCCATTGTATCCATGGCTCTAGATTCTCATATTTATCCTCTGCAAAAGTATTAAAATGTTTATAGTTATTTTTAATATATCTAAGATTAGTAAACTTATTTTTTTTTGAAGCTGATAAATATTTATAAACTAGATCGAAGTTGATTTCATTAAGCTGAATTAATAAAAGTTTTAAGTCCATTTTTAAATATTATTTTTGTAACTATTTATATACTTAAAACTAGTATTCTAATTGCCATATTTCAATTACTTATTGTAAAATATTGTAATAGTATTTTGCAGAAATAAAAAATCAGACACTTGATTTTCTTAATTTATCAATCTAACAACAATATTTGCATCTAATCATAAATTTCCACTAAGCAAATCTTGATAAATGTCTAGATGATTTTGAACAATTTTGTCAATTGGGAATTCTTTCTCTGCAAAATCTCTACCTGCTTTTCCCATAGCAATTCGTTTTTGAGGGTTTTCAATTAACCATTGTAAGGCATTAGCTAATTTTTTGTGATCTTTTATTGGTACAAGAAGGCCTGTCTTGTTTGGAATGATAGCATCACGGCAACCCGGAACATCTGTTGTCACAACCGCTCTACCTGCAGCGGCAGCTTCAATGAGTCCTTTTGGTAAACCTTCTCTGTAAGAAGGCAAACATATAATATTTGACTGAGCAAATAATGATGGGATATTTTTATGAAATCCAATAATTTCAATGTGTCCTTCTTTCTTTAACTTATTTAAATCTTCATGGCTTAATCCTGAAGGGTTATTAATATCCAGGTCTCCAGCCAGACAAAATCGAGCATTCACACCACGTTCCTTAAGTAATTTCGCAGCAGAAACAAATTCATACACACCTTTATCTCTTATTAAGCGAGCAGCAAAACACACTATAGGTATTCCATCAGGCTCAATAAGGTTTTTAAAATTATCTAATTTAACACCTGAACCTTTTAATAATTTAACTTTTATTGGATTTACTACACCCCAATTTACTAATACTTCTTGATCATCTTGATTTTGAATTATAACCTTTTGATTAAAATGATTAAAAGCCAATTTAAATAAAGGGTATAGTAAAAATCTTAAAAGTTTACTCCTCAAATCTTTATTTATAAATAAAGTTCCAAGTCCAGAAACTGCAGAAACCAAACCTGGTACACCAATTAATCGTGAAATAATTCCTCCATAAAGGTATGGCTTAATAGTAACTAAGTGAATAATGTCCGGTTTTACTTTTTTAAAAAATTTAAAAAGATGGTAAATAGTTTTTAAGTCTTTTAAAAGATTAATACCCCCAGGTTCTAGCGGTATAGAATGAACTTTAAAACCTTTCTGCTCTAATAATTTTGGGTCAGCACCTCGAAGTTGACCGTATCCAATATATACATCAAATCCTTTATCCAATGAAGCTTCAGCAATTGGCAAACGATGAGATAAAAAAAAACTTAAATAATTTACAAAAATTAAAAGTTTTTTTTTTTTTTTTCATAAGTACACTTTTTTATAGAAATTTTAAAATTAAGTATTTTAATTTTTTTTACCAATCGTTATTAATTATTTTGATCAATCCATGCTTGAAACATCAAAACATCCCATAAGTCATACTGCCAATTTTTTTTGCCATCAAGATGTTCTGTCCACTTATCTCTAATTAATTTTGGATTAAAATAACCCTCTTGTTGTAATCTTTTTTCATTCAATAAATTTTCAGCCCAATCTCTAAGAGGTCCACATAACCACGAACCTATAGGAATTTCAAAGCCTCTTTTAGGTCTTTCAGTTAAATTTTTGGGAACATATTGATTTAATATTTTTTTTAAAATCCACTTTCCATTTCCATTTCTAAATTTTAAAGAATGAGGTATTTTCCACACATATTCAATGAGTTTGTGATCAAGAAAGGGAACCCTTGTCTCAAGTGATGACGCCATTGCCGCCCTGTCAACTTTGACAAGAATATCGTCTGGTAAATAAGTTAAATAATCTAGTGCCATCATTTGTTGCTGCACATTAAGAGTCTTAAGATCTGGTTGAAATTCTGTTAAAAAAGTTTCTGGCTCCTTACTATTTGTTACAATCTCAGTCGGATTTTGCCAGTGAGAACAAAGTGTATAATAAATATCAGATAAAGTGTTGGCATTCATTATATTGGCTACTTTGTGTATTTTGTCACCAAATTTAAAATGATTGTTTAATCCTGGTGAAAACTTAATTAATTTATTCCAGTTTTGAGGTGATATCGCTTTAATTCCACATGATATAATTTGTCTAAGAGGTAATGGAGACCAGCGAGAAAAATTTAAAAATTTTTTACCTATTAAATAACGCGTATAACCACAAAACAATTCATCACCTCCATCACCTGATAGAGAAACTTTCACATGTTGTTTTGCGAGTTGTGAAACCAGAAATGTTGGGATTTGTGAAGAATCTGAAAATGGTTCGTCATAAATACTAGGCAGCGTTGGAATTAAGTTCATAGCTGTTTTTGATGAAACATAAAGTTCTGTATGATTTGTACCAAGATGTTTTGCTATTTTTTTTGCATATTGACTTTCATCATAATCATTTTCATTAAAACCTATTGTAAATGTATTGACAGAATTATTAGATTGCGCTTGCATCAGCGCAACCACTGTAGATGAATCTATTCCACCAGATAAAAAAGCACCTATAGGAACATCTGATTGCATTTGCTTTTTTACAGAATCTTTTAAATGTGTCTCAAGATCTTTTTGTATCTCTTCTTCACTTTGGGTAAGTTGATTATTATTGCTATCAATTACAGTGTCTACTAAAGACCAATATTTTTTAGGACTAGTTACTAAACTTTCTTTTAAATCATTTTCTTTTAACTGCATATAATGACCAGGTAACAGTTTATAAATATTTTTATAAATTGAATAAGGTGCAGGTATACAATTATGGCGCAATTGAAGAACAATTGCATCTCTATTTATTTCACCATCAAATTCTGGATGAACTTTTAGTGCCTTTAGCTCTGATCCAAAAAGAAAAACTTTATTTTTGCCTTTACCTTGCCAACCAAAATATAACGGTTTTTCTCCTATCCGATCTCTTGCCAATGTTAAACAACGGATTTTTTGATCCCAAAGTCCAAAAGCAAACATTCCATTAATTTTTTGTAATGCTGGTTCAATTCCCCAAAAATCTATTGCTTCTAACAAAGTCTCTGTATCGGAGTAGCTTTTCCATTTTATATCAGAATTATTTTTTTCAAGTTCTTTTCTAATTTCTAAATGATTATATACTTCTCCATTATATGTTAAAATAAACCTACCTGAACTTGAGCGCATTGGCTGATTGCCTGTCTTGGATAAATCTATAATAGATAAACGTTGATGGCCTAGAACAATACCTGAATTATTATCTAGCCAAGATCCATGAGCATCTGGACCCCGGTGAGAAATGGCTGAATTCATTTTTTCAATTACATTGTCAAATGTTGATAATGATTTTGAATAAAAACCTGTAATCCCACACATTTTTTATCTTTTAAATCCAATAGCTGTCCAAAAAGGCTGGCTTTTTTTAAACTTTATTTTCACAAGTCCTGAGTCTTTCATCATTTTATATATTTCTTTTTTTGAAAAACGTTTTTCTAGTGGTGTCCCAAATCTATCTCTTGAGTCTGTACGCATTGCATAAAAACTTCTAGACCTATAAAAATGTAAAGGAAAATTCTTAAGATTAAAACCAATTTTTTCAAATAATAGTACAAACCTTGCAAAAGGATAATAAATAAAAATCGCAATTAAATCACAAATTAAAAACTTTAAAAATTTTGGCAATCTATAAATAAAAATTCTAAAGTAGTTAGACAGAATCCAAAAATACTTATACCAGATAGGACGATTATCAAAGGAATAATAAATATAAAGTAAAAAAGGTGCACCAGTTTTTAACAATTTTACACAAGAATTAATTGCCAATTTAGTATTTGGAACATGATGCAAGACACCTAATGAATATCCAAAATCTTGACTATTTTTTTTTAGACCATTGTCGTCTAAAGATTTATTGTGATAAACAATATTATCAAATTTTTTAAGTTTTTTTTGAGCCACTTTAATTGCTATAGATGGGTCTACACAATGTAATAAACCAACTCTTGGTGCTATAAATTTAGCCCATCTTCCGCTACCACAGCCCATATCAAATCCTTCTAATTTTTTTGATAATCTATTTAAAGGAAATATTGAGAAATAACTTTTAAAAATTTTAAAAGCTTCCTCATTTTTCATACCTGATTGATCAAAATGCATCCATTCATCACCAAAACTTTTTACTGTTTTTTTATCTAAATTTTTCATTAAGGAATAAATTTAAACTATAATCTAAAATCTATTTTATTAGATTTAAATATATTTTTTAAATCAAAAATCACATGATTTTTTTTACAAAATTTTTTAATATTATTAAAACCTATTGTTTTAAATTCATTATGGGCAACCGCTATTATAACTGCATCATAATTATTTTGTAGAGGTTTAGAATTTGGATAAACATTATAAATTTTTTTTATCTCGTCTTTATCTGCCCAGGGGTCATATAAATCTAAATGACATTTAAATTTTTTTAATTTAGTAATTACATTTTGAATACCAGAATTACGAATATCAGGACAATTTTCTTTAAATGTCAAACCCATGATAAGAACCTCAGCGTCTTTAATTTGGATATTTTTTTTTTTTATTTTTCTAACTAGCTCTGAAACTACAAAATCAGCCATATTGTCATTTATCTCTCTACCAGCTAAAATGATTTTTGGATTATAACCAATGCTTTTTGCTTTGTAAGTGAGATAGTATGGATCAATACCAATACAATGACCTCCCACTAAACCTGGCTTAAAAGATAAAAAATTCCACTTACTTTCTGCTGCTTCTAAAACCTCTTGCGTATTAATATCAAGTTTGTGAAAAAGCATTGATAGTTCGTTAATTAATGCAATATTTATGTCTCGTTGAGTATTTTCAATTACTTTTGCAGCTTCAGCAACTTTAATACTGGAGGCTTTATGTGTACCAACAATTACAATTTCTTTATAAAGATCGTCTATTATATTAGCAATTGCTGGAGTTGAGCCTGCAGTAATTTTTTTAATATTTGATATAGTATGATTTTTGTCTCCAGGATTTATACGTTCAGGGCTATAGCCACAAAAAAAATCTTGATTAAACTTTAGCTTTGAGAACTTCTCAAGTGTGGGAACACATACCTCTTCGATGCAGCCTGGATAAACTGTAGATTCATAAATGATCAAATCTCCTTTTTTAAAAATTTTTCCAACCATTTCTGAGGCTTTTAATAGAGGCTTCAGATCAGGTTTTTTAAACTCGTCTATAGGCGTAGGAACAGTTATTATAAAACAGTTTGCAGATTTTAGATCATGTTCATTATTAGTAAAATTTAATTTCCTAGAACTGTTAAGCTCCTCCTCACTAAACTCTAAATTCCTATCTATACCAGAGACCAATTCTTTAATTCTTTTTTCATAAATATCAAAACCAATCACAAATCTTTTTTTTGAAAATTCTAAAGCAAGTGGCAATCCAACGTAACCTAGGCCAATGATTGCTAATTTAAGGTCTTCCTTTTTGTTAATCATGCTTGGTAATAATCTTTATACCATTTTACAAAATTAGCTATTCCTTCGGCAACTGGAGTTGAAGGCTTATAATTAAACTTTTTCATTAATTGATCAACATTAGCAAATGTGTCTGGCACATCGCCTGGTTGCAAAGGTAAAAAATTAATCTTTGCTTTTTTACCGAGGGCTTTTTCTAAAGCATAAATGTAGTCCATTAGCTCTATTGATTTATTATTTCCTATATTATAGATACGCCATGGTGCTTCGCTACTAGCAGGATCTGGTTGGCTACTGTTCCAGTCAACATTGCTATCAGCTGAATTATCCAAAGTTTTGATAATTCCATAAACAATATCATCTATGTAAGTAAAGTCTCGAGTGTGTTTACCATGGTTAAATACATTAATTGGTTTTTCTTCTAAAATAGCTTTAGTAAATTTAAACAAAGCCATATCTGGTCTTCCCCATGGTCCATATACTGTAAAAAACCTAAGACCTGTTGTGGGTAGCTTATAAAGATAACTGTATGAATGTGCCATCAATTCATTAGATTTTTTTGAAGCTGCATACACAGACAAAGGGTGATTAACACAATCATGCTCTGAAAAAGGCATCTTAGTATTAGCACCATAAACACTCGAAGTGCTAGCATAAACTAAATGCTCAATTTTATATTGCCGACAATTTTCTAAAATATGTGCAAACCCAACAATATTACTATTAATATATGCAAGTGGGTTTTCCATAGAATATCTAACACCGGCCTGTGCTGCTAAATTAATTACTTTTTGAATTTTATGATTTTTGAAAATTTCATTCAAACCTTTTTTATCACTCAGGTCTACTTTGTAGTGACAATAATTTGAATATTTTTCTAACTCACTTAATCTTGCATCTTTAATTTTAGGGTCATAATAATCATTGTGATTATCAATACCGACAATATTGTCACCTCTTATTAAAAGCTTTTTACAAAGTGAGAAGCCAATAAAACCCGCTGATCCAGTAACTATTATTTTTTTTAAGCTCATAATCCATTAATTATTAATTTTAATTATTGCTTTAAACACAAAATAAAATATTTTACAAAAGGTAAATTATAATAAAAAAGTATATTTAAACAATTAATTATTCAATAACACTATTTCAAATTAAATTATGAAAATGATTTATAAGACACAATTCTTGTTAGATTTAACTATAGCCTCGATTTTAGCTATATTTAGCATGACTATAATGAGATTAATTTTTCCCGATGGATTTGTTACTCAATTATTTTTATTACGTGCATCAAAACTATTAGTTTTAGTGTTCATTGCTCTTGGTATCATTTTTTTAATCTCTTGGTTTTTCAATAAAAATTTTAAATTTAAAAATAAGATTGATATACCAGAATTAAAAGACTTGATTTTAATAGCTTTGCCAATGTCACCTGTTTTTGATTACATTTTATTAAATAGTCAATATCTTGATTTAAACGGTTTATTATATTTATTTATTATTACATTAATTTTTAGTTTATTTATTAGTTTTATGTTGCCTATACTTTTTAGCTACTTAGCATCTCTTAAAATTTTAATGATTTCAGGTCTTGCCCTATCTTTTACAGTTTTAACTATGGCTAAAATAGCAAACAATCCAGCAAATCATGTTTTCAACAGTCAGTTTGTAACACAAGGCTTGTATTTAATTGTTTCTTTTTCAGTTGTTTATTTACTTTATTTGTTCAATAAAAAAGTAGCATATACGATCGTATTTTTTTTTATGATTGCTGGATTGATAGTTAATTTTTCAAATTACTCATCAAAAAATTTAAATGCTACTCAGCAGCAAGACCCTGAAAGGCTCAATAAATTTCTAAGCAATAAAAATAATAACATTCTTAAAAAAAAAAATATCTATATTCTGGTTTACGAATCTTATGCAAATTTAGAAACTCTTAAATATTATGGATTTGATAACACTAATCAAATTAAATTTTTAGAAAAAAATGGATTTAAAGTTCATCATGGAATATATTCTAATGGTAGTTTATCATTAGACTCTACTTCTAGACTTTTAGAAATAAAAGGTAAACTTTCTAAACATGCAAGACATTACACTTCTGGTAATGCTTTTGGTTTAGATATATTTAAAGCTAACGGCTACAGTACTTTAGGATTATTTAAATCTTCTTATTTTTTTGGTTCATCACCAATAAATTGGGACTCATATTATCCAAAAGGAGATATAACCAAAATAGGCGGTAAAACTTTAACTAAAACTATTTTTGAAGG
>CERI01117066.1_pt1 | contig 10520 bp, 10 predicted proteins | sample 350261 | NCBI WGS metagenome assembly CERI01 (sample SAMEA2620979, study PRJEB7988) | marine metagenome | isolation source: saline water (ENVO:00002010), including
TGGTGAGGGTGAGATATGGGTTGATGTTGATGGTATGACGACTGAACAAAAGAATATTGTATTAGATAATATTAAAACTGACTTAGGTTCCATATATTTTGATAATGATAAATCTTGGTGTTTGTTCAATAAGATTAAGGGTTATCTAGTACATTGTGGTCATGAGGAAAATGATTTTTTCTCACAAGAAAACCATATTTGTTGTATATCAGATAGTTACGAAGATTTTATATCAACAGAAGGCGATAGACCATTCGTTAATGGTAGTATTTTCCTAAACAAAGTTAATTCATTAACCGAGGATTTTGATTGGGCTGATGATATACCAGCTGGTGATTCACACAGATACTTTGAAATAAACGTTTGTTACCACTCTTCCTATGATGAAGAAACGGGTGAAGATGAATGTACGGAAGGTGGTTCATACTTCATTAAAATACCTATAGATGTGGTTCCCGATATATGGGATTATGAGGCTGATGACCATTATGTAGTTGGACCAGTTGACGAAGGATATGACGTTATTAAGTGGTGTTTAGAAAATGATTTGTTAGATGAGACGGATTTTGATGACGTTGAATATGTAACTGAATTACCTAAGTTTGATTATTGTAGAACTTGGGGTAATTATAGGGAAGAAGATAAAGAACTTTGTCGTGAATATATAGTAGAATCGAATTCTTTAAAAGAAAATTTTGATTGGGCTTCTGATATAGAACCCGTGTCAGTGGGTGATGTGTTTCATACCAGAACAGATTTTACACCTAATAATTTGAATGCTGAAGTTACATTTGAAATTTATGACATATCACCTGATGGTAAATGGGTTAGATTTACACACCATAAAGGTTCCATGCAAAAAGGAACATATATTGATGTTGATAGAATAAATAGAAGTACTATTACCATGGGTTGGGATAGGAGTGGTTATCACGGAGCCAACTCAACTCAGACGTCAAAGGTAGTAAAAAACACTAATTCTGGTTTTTGGAAAAAGGTTAATGTACCTGGTTATATGACACAACACCCTGAGGAGTATGATAGACTAATAAAATTAGGTAGTAACATCAACGAATCTCAAGGTTTTGAGTGGGCTAAAGACATCCCTATATCACCTGAAAGGATGATACATGTGGGTGCTGTATTTAATATTAAAAAATTCGGTGGTGAAGACGTCTCTGTCTCAATTAAAATAATTGATAAATACTTGACTTTTTTGGCGGAAGATGCTTTCACAGTGGAGGTTATTGAATCGGATTCACCAAAAGTTAGTGTCGGTGGTACATTTAATTTAACTACTGAAAAAACATTAAAAAATAATCCTATCGGTAACTATTGGATTTACGACCACAATCGTAGTACTATGAATACTGATTAGTATTATCAAGACGTAAGTATTTTATTTATTACGTCTTGATTTTATTTGTCTTTGTTGTTTCCAATAGTTTGATGTTATATCATCTTTAAGTTTCTTAACCATCTTACCCATTGTGAACAATAAGGATAATCCAACTACTTCCACACTGTTTCTAACACTCTCGTAATTTAACTGCCCGTGAAGTAAATAGTCTATACCGTAAACAACTATTGATGCAATAATCACATGAATAGCCATGTAATACATAGTTAAATTGTAATAATCATTTAAGATTATATTTTTAATCTTCATTAGAAAATTCTTCATTTTTTCCATAATTTTTTCCATAATTTTTTTCTCTATTTTTTAAAAACTTATTATACGACTCAATAGTCATATATTGTGAGTCACCGTTATCCACAGTGACCGTAACACCTATCAATTTACCATCATCAAAGTGTTTTTCTGTTATACTAAATCCCCAACTCATAATAAAATTTTAATTTTTTAACAATCTCTTAATTCTTCATAAACATGTTTCAAAACAGGAAACCTTAAACTATACCCACCATCTTGATTTTTTGACTCCTCAAAATACTGTATGCTTACGGTTTTACCAATTATCTCTTTTGGGTTTCTATGGTAATCTCGTCTTTGTTCCATTGTAAACCCACTACCGACACCAACATCATTACCCTTGTGTTCTATTATTATTTTAGATAACATAACCTCTTCAATATCTTTACCATTTACAATATGTCTAATAGAACCACTTTCAACACCCTTAACAACATACTCATCGTCATGGAAAGTTTTTACCTTAAGTAAGTTTTTTGTTCTTTTACCTTCGTAAATAACATTTTTACGAATCATAACACCCTCCCATTTTTTTTCCGAAGCTTTATCCATCCATTCTTTTAGGTGTTCCTCACTACGAATAATTTCTTGTTTTAATATAGAAATGTTATTTAACTCATGTGGTGATAAAAAAGCTAATAAATGTATTAGTCTAGATTGTAACGGTTGATGACCTTTCCCTTCTAAAAATTCTGTTAAAGATAAACAATCAAAAATTTTAAACATAACGTTTTTCATTGTATGATTTTTTCTACGTATCTCTTTCATCACATCTTGAAAACTTTCATTACCTTCAGAATCTACCATACATATTTCACCATCAAAAACTACATTTGTGAGGCCTAAACTTTTTATTTCCTGTTCAACTACACTTAAAGTATTAAAAAGTTTGCCTTGTCTACTGTATGATACCACATCACCATCTTCGTCAACAACAATCAGACAACGAACTCCATCTAACTTACGTGAAACGTACCAAGAGTCATTTTCCTTATCGAAGTTCACTGTATTTGGTTCATATTTTTCAGCTAAAGCCACTTTAAAACTAGGTATTAGGTTTGGTATAGCTTTGTTTATTAGTTTTCCACCAGTCCGTGTCTTTAAATCCTTATCGATTATACGATAAATCAATTCTTCATACTCAGTATTAAGTGATACGAACCCATTCACATTAGAAATAGCGTCATGACCCGTTATATTACAGAATCTTAAATCATCCAATAGGTCAAATAGTGTATAACCTACCTGAACTAACTTAGGTAGTTTACTTTTATACTTAATACAGTTCTTAGAAGTAACATTAAACTGGTAAAAAGGGTTGTAGGTATAGAACAACAACTTTTTTATATCAGAATCATCTTTAATGTTTTTAATAACACTCACCTTATCGTTATTAGAGTTAGTGGTATTTAGTTCTTCTACAAATGTTTTAAATTTATCTAACATAATAAAATTATTTTAAGTAAAGATAGTAAAAATATTTTATTTAACAACACCAATTAAGATATTTATATAATATGGGGGGCAATAAAACAAAAGTTTCTTTGATTGTACAATCTTTGAAACAAAGTAATATAAAGTATATAGATATTTTAACACCAGATGGTAAAACAGCTATGAAGGTTAAGTTAAATATTGATAGTCGGGATATGGTAGAATTTTTAGACGACTTCCATGACGAAGGTTTTACAGTTAAGTCTATTACAAAAGAAGAGTTTGATAGTTACGAAGCTGAGGAAAAATTAAATTTTAACATTTAACTAACCAAATCATTTAATTAAATTTATCTAAAATATAAAAAAATGATAGATGAATTATATGATGATGTTCTCAGTGTTATGAAGGAATATGGTTTTGTTGATTGGTTTTACAATAATCACCGAGGGAAAGTTTCACCACTTAAATGGTGTTATGATACTGGAGGTACACTAAAACAACCAAAAACACCACCTAAGAATATTACTTGGATTGTGTTTTCACACGATGAATTATTTTTCTTACCCTACAAACAATGTATAAATAATGAAGGTATTATTGGGCCTTTTTGATATTTATATAACATGAAGGTAAATGAGAATATAAATTTTTTAAAAAGAAGGGGTTTATTGATTGAAGATACTGATGGAGTTAACGACCCACAGGTAGTCACACCGACAGGTGAAATTGATTTTCACTATCTTTGTGAGAAAAACAATAATGACCCAAAGAATATATATTGTAGGCTAAAGGAGTTGGAGGGTGTATCTAAACTAGATTTAGGTATGACCAAAGATTTAGGTAAAAACGTAAACATTATATACCAAAAACTAAGACCTAATCTTTTAGATAATCGTAGAAGGTTTCATAAGCTAATGAACATGTTATTAGATAGTAACATGCCTTTAAATTCTATAAAAATATTCTCTGAATACTTAAAAGATAGTGACAAAAAAGAAGTCATTAAGATTATAGATAAATTAAAAGATGAGGATATACCAACCACAGATGAGGAGTTGGATGTTCTAATCAAATTGGCTACAACCACAAAATACCAAGAATACGAAAATAGTTTTGTTGGTGAGCACTTCATTAAACATACAACAGGGTTAAGACTGCAATATAGGTCGGATGAATTTTTAGATAAGAAGTTTTATGAATTAGTGATGGATGTTATTAGTGGTAGTAAAACCATAAATTCTTTAAACAATAGTTTAGTTGAAGTTTTATCTAAAAATGTTAGTAAAGAAGAATTTATAAAAGCTGATTTAAAATGTGTATCGCCTATTTTTTCGGAAAATACAGATAAGGAACTGATTGGTGTTAATGACTTTGTTGAGGTTAAATATATGGATGTTTTAGGTGATAGTTATTTATCCGAATTTTTTGCTATATATAAAAACCCTGAACAATTACCCGATGAGGTCAAAACTGAAGATTTCATTAAAGTATATAATCACATAATAGATTTACTTTTTTCCTATATAAAAAGTAGTGGTTGGGGGGAATCTATTTTAGGTTATATTAGTGAAAATTTTGCTGGTGTTTTTTATGAGGAAAACACATTTATACCCTCTGAATATATAGAACTTTATTGGTCCAATGTTGGTCGTTCAAACCCACAAAAACAACGTAGATTATCTATCAGATATAAATTAAAATCCGGTACTGTTTTAGGTTATAAATACAACCCAAATAGTGATTATATGTCAGGAGTTAATTTCACTAGTGGTAATGATAAGAGAATAATATATTACGGGGCTAGTGATTTAAGTTTGAATAGATACGTAGACGAATCTTTTATTAAGGAATCTAATGAATTTGATTGGGTAAAAAGTCATATAGAATCTATCCCAGACAAACCAGAAGTAGAAGCTTTAATTAAGTTATTGGGTGGTGATGTTTTGGGTGATGGTTTTAATGAACAACATTCGGATTGGTATGGTAACCTTGATGTGATACATACTAGTTCTGGTGAGGAATGGGTTGTTGGTGATGAGACTTCTATGGGTAATGCTTTATACGAATACTATGATAATTTATTGGATGATGTAGGTTATGAGGATTTAGGTATTGACCTTGATGATTTTATTGACGTTAGTTCGTATTGGGTGAATAGTTTTTGTGATGATGAAGCTGATTACCATTTTGGTGATATGAGTGACGAGGAACTTGTAGAAATTTATGGTGATTACGACGTTCTTATTGAGTTAGAAGAATACGAAGAAGAGTATAAAGAGTTAGAGGAAGAATACGAAGAAATTAAAGAAACTATTGGTCATTATAATGAAGCACTTGAAACTATGGAGATACAAAACCAAGATTATACACAATACGGTTATTTAGAACCACCCCATACTGAAGAGGAGTTTGAAGTTTTCCAAAATAAGGTTGGTAAGTTTACAAGTATTCTAATATCTATAGAAAGTAAATTAGAGGATAAACATAAATCAAAAGATGATTATTTAGAAGAATTAAAAGAGACATCTAGAGAGGGATATATGTATGAATGTGAAAGTTGTATGGAAACACCTATTTACTGTTTGGTTTTTGAAAAAGGCCATTTCTCAAATGGTACTGAGGTTATAGAACATACAGAACTTACTGTTGAACGTGATTCTGTTATTAGTTACATTTCTGGTAATTACACAGATTACACCCAACTACCTTCTTATCATGGTACTTATCACACTGAAGAGGTAAATGGGGCCGAGTACATCCTAATTAGAGTCGACTAAAACATTTTCAAAAGAAGTACGATACTCAAGTAAAGCTTGTTCTTTAGCTTTAGCTTCCATCATTATATCAATGTTAAAACCGTGAGTGTCAACTTGAGTACGGATATAGTCGTGATGAGCACGTGGGTTTTTGTTGTCACGAGGTTCTGATACGTGTACGGCTGGTGTGATACCTGTTGGCCATGTTGATACAGCTAATGTAAGTGCGTCTTTATGTGACATACCGTCAGGGTGACAACTATGGTGGTGATAGTCAAAAACAATCGGTATACCAGTATTTTCATGAATATACATGAGGTCACGAACAGTATAAGATGAAGTCTTGTCGTCATTCTCGATAGTAAGACGTGACTTGGTATTGTCATCAAGTAATTTGAAGTTGTCACACCAACGTTCTAAAGCGGATTCTTTATCACCATAAACCCCACCAACATGTATATTGATTTTGTTGTAAGGTGTTGTTGATAAACCCATCATACCCATGATTTGAGAGTGTTTATTAAGTTCTCTAACCGTTTTGTCTACAACGTCTTGTTTAGGTGAACAGAGGACGTTAAATGGACCGGGATGGAAAGATAAACGTTGGTTATATTCGTTAGCCATTGTACCGATACCACGTAATATATTTGAAATCTTGTCGTAGTCAGGTAAGTCTGTAAATTCATACTCTGACATCCAAGGAAACATATCTGAAGACATACGGTAGAAATGTATACCATTACGGTGGTTCCAAGACACAATTGTTGCGAGGTCACGTACATTTTGTAACGCTAACTCAGAAACATAAGTTAAACCTTTAGAATCAAAAGTTTTTCTAATCATCCCACGATTAGTAGTGATTTTTGGTTTCTGTGAACCAAGGGTCATATTTATACAAGCGTATCCTAATTTCATATTACAAATATAAACAAAAAAACGGATAGTCACAATAACTACCCGTTTTTTTTTATCACACTATTTAACACTATGACACTAAAAATTCAGTATCAAACTCTTTTTTGAACATATATATTCCAGATTGTTTCTTTAATTCAGCTTTAGCCAACTCACCAATACCCATCCCGTAGTCGTGAGACGCTACATCAGTTAACGAGTTCAATAACTCCCATGTAGTTATATTGGTTTTTGTATTTTTATGGTGTCTCTTGGTTAGATTACTAAGATAAACACCTTTATCGTTATACATTTTTCTAACTTCCTTAACAGGGAAGAATCTATCCAACACAGACTCAGTTCTTGAATCGTTGATATCAGTCACTTTAGCCTCAACCAAATCTCTTAATGCCACCATTTCATGGTAAGACGCGTTGATAGAGTTCATTTTCTTAACTTGGTCTTTAAACACAGACTTAAATTGTTGGTTATGTTCTTTAATACCGTTTAATTCACCCATAAAAGTATTGATGTCCTCTAAAGAAGATGATTGTAGTCTAGGACCCATCTCTAATCTTCTAGGACCAACCATACCGTTAGTACAAATAAGTCTAAGAATATGTGGGTCAACAGCTATTTCTTCAGTCGGACCAGCTGTCATGATAACTCCAGTGTTAAAAGACTCATCTTTAAGACCGTCTACATCAAACCCCCATCCTGTATTAAGTGTTGAGATTGATACATTTCCTTCAGAATCTAAATTCATGTTAGAAACATCTAAGTTATTATCACTCATAACGTTTTCTACCATGTTAAAGTAAAAATCTGGTGAAACATAAGGTTTATCTGTTGGTGTTATAGCTACAACACTCAAACTTTTAGGGTGTACGTAAATAGAAACCCTTTTATTATCTTGTGCCGCCATTTTATTTTTAATCACATTGACCAACTGGCTTTTAGACCTCATACCAAAGATATTAGTAAACTTCTGAATGAAAGAATCGTTAATACCTAAAGTCCTCATTAAAGACTTAAAAGCCTTACTCGTCAATTTCAGGTGTCTACCATTCATAACAACGTTACCATATTTTGAGTCTTCATCCCCAAAATCAATACTTAATTCAGAAAAAGTTAAGTTTTTTCTTATTGGATAGTTATCTGTTACTTCTTTTTTAAATTGTTCGTAGTTTCCGTAGTTCATATTAAATACTTTTAAAGGTTATTGTACAAATATAGTTTTTTTTTATTGAAAAACAATGTTTAGTGGTTTATTTCTTCTAAGTTTTCCACTTCTTTTTTTGTAGATGATACACTTATGTTAGTAGCTTGTTTTATAATATTTTTTTCGTCTACATTGAACTCAGAATCCGACAATAAATCCATTAAAGCGTCATCGTTTTCATCTTGAAACTTATCCATTTCTTTCTGAATATTTAAGGCCTTTTCCAATTCGTTGTATTTTTTAGAGTTGAAGTCTAAACCATCCTCACCTAATGTAATATATAACTTTTTATTGATATCACCTCTACGATTTTTAGTGTATACTAAGTATCTTTCATTAGTTTGTTGGTCGATTCTAACAAACATCATAGCTGTTGTGTTGTGTTTTAACTTTGTTGACCCAGCGTAAGTACCTCCTTTAGTGATATGTTGTATCACATCAAAGGCTGTATACTTGTTTAAGTCGTTTTCACCTTTAGTATGACTAACTAATAGACCAATCAACCAAGTTTCAACCGCTGTAGCTGACATTTTACACCCATCAGAGTCTTTAATTTTGTCTTTTACGTCCATGAAAGAGTCCATGATAACATAATCCCACCCCTCCATTAAGATATCCTCTAAAGCTTTCTTTGGGTCTTCGTAATCAGATAAATAAAAACCCTCAATATCCATTAGTTGTGGTAATTCTTCAGCTAATTCCATATTATCAATAGGATTCATCTCTGAAGATATATAAAGACACTTTTTATTAGGGTTATTTTCTTCAATAGAAGCTAATTTATCGACTAAAAGTGTTGTTTTACCCGAACCAGGTTCACCAACAACAACTGTTATTGTAGCTGGCATGGTACCACCCTTTTTAGATGTTACTTTATCTATAAATTTACCAGTTTTTAAGGGTATAAACACCTCATCTGGAAAATTACAATCTCTTAATCTTACCGTTTTAACTTTTTGAACTGTTTTTGACATATTTTTAGTGTTTTTTTAGTGATTACCTTACAAATATACAATTTTTTACTTAAACTACAACAAACAAGTATAAAAAATTCACTTTATTATGTGATATGTTTATTTTTATGTTATAGAAAATCAAATATAAGTAAAAAATTATGGAAAATAAAGAAAAAGAACAAGTTGTACACCCTTCACACTATAATGGGGGTATTGAAATGTGGGATTACGCTCATTCATGGAATTTAGACTTCTTTGAAGGTAATATAGTTAAATACGTTACTCGTTGGAGACATAAAAACGGACTCCAAGACTTAAAAAAGGCTAAACAATACTTAGATAAACTAATTGATTTGACCGAATCTAAAGATTCTTGATATTTATATAGAAAAATCAAGATAAATGAGTTATATAGTACCAAAAAACATATTATTAGAGTCTGGTTTACAGAACATGCGTGATATAGCTAAAAGATATGACAAAGCTAAAATATATTTTCACCAAGACTTAGACGGGGTTACTTCAGCCATTGCTATGAGAGAGTACCTTAAGAAGTACGGCATTGAGACGGTAGATTCTGAGATTATACAATACGGTGATAAAGAGTTCGCCGTTAAAAAACCTGAAGCTAAAGGAAATGTGATGCCTGTTTTGGTTGATTTCGCACACGGAAAACCTATGTTCGTAATTCACACCGACCATCACGACACACAAGTTGGGGTTGAGAAAGACGCATCAACTTCTTTTAGACATTCTAGGTCCAATGTTGAGACTTTATCCCAAATAATGACTAACGACGTATTTCCACCTAAAGATATTAAAACAATATCTACAGTTGATTCAGCTAATTTCGTAGAGATGGGTGTCAAACCTGAAGACATTATGAGATATATCTTTAAATTAGACAAAGAAGAGGATATAACACGTAATAGGATGTTAATGGGTCTTGTGGCGAATAAATTATTGTTAGCTTACAAAAATAAACCTGGATTTTTAGAGGAATTGGTTATGACTAGTAGTCCTAGTTTAGTTTCTCTATACCTAGATATTGTTAGAATAGCTAAAGAAAAAGGTTATGCATCACCAGACATAATGAAAGGTCATCAAGAAAATTATATCCAAAAACAAAAAGAAAGTGATAAAGTTAAATATGACGAGGAATATGGTATTATCACACAATATGGTGGCGGTTCTATGATTAAACCTGGTTCATACGATAGATATACACCATTTAAAAATAACCCTGACGCTAACTTTTTAATAGTTGTTTGGCCTTTAGGTTTAATGCAATCGTCATGTAACCCATTCCAAGCATCTAGGTCATTGAAAGGTGTTAATTTAGGTGAGATAGCTCAGGAAGTACTTTCTAAATTTGAATCACAACTAAAAGATTACACTATAACATTAGATACGATAAAATATTTTGGTGAAAAACATAAATCTTTTGATGAAGACAACAGTGTTGGTTTCACTTATAACGATATGGTGGCTTTATTCCACGAAACTGAAGGTGGTATAAGGGGTTTAGATACAGTACCTAA
>CERI01023425.1_pt1 | contig 10506 bp, 24 predicted proteins | sample 350261 | NCBI WGS metagenome assembly CERI01 (sample SAMEA2620979, study PRJEB7988) | marine metagenome | isolation source: saline water (ENVO:00002010), including
CGCTTGGTATTGCCATTTTTATTTATTTTTTAATATTTTCCTCTTTTACTTTTAGGAGAACTCTTAGTTGATCCTCCCTTGCCAGCCCATAGATGTTTACACGCCCAGTACCTAGCCGTCATCTTATCACTAGCTGAACTACACTTATGTCTAGCCTTAAAACTTTTCCTAGCAGCAGCACTGTAGTTATGACCGTAACCCTTAGCACCAAAATGAATTAACTTCTCCTTACCACCAGAACAAGCCTTTACCATCTTCTTCTTGCCAGATCTATCAGAAGCAGTAACCCTATTACATTTCATTTTGCTTTTATTCGCCATTACCTCATCTTTAATCTTTCGTTTTCCTTCTCTAAAAACTCTACCTTGGTTCTTAAAGCCGAAACCTCTTCAGTTAATTTTAACACTAGTGATCTTAATTCATCTTTCTCTTTAGAAGACTCACTCAGTAACTCCTCTAATTTAGTTACCCTACGTTTCAAGTCGTCTCGGTATTGAATGCCATCACTATTTACTGTTTCGTCTTTTTTTTGTTCTGCCCTTATTTTCATTCTAGCCTCAGCAAATTTCCATAATCCCGCTGTGCCTAGTACTCCACCAACTATTGTTACTATTTCAGTTACGCTGTCCATGTAGCTGTTCCTTTTTTAATCGTCTTAGGCTCCCAAATGAGCTAATTACTAGTACTACCCAACCATAATGAGACGCATCCTTTAGTCCACAACAAATTATGTAGAGTGACAAAGTTATAATAAATAAAGTAAAAGAAAGAAAAGCTGCCCTTACCCTGTAGTTTATACAGCCATTTGCTACGGCAAATAATTGAAACAGCCCCACCAGCACTAATAACACATTAAATACAGGCATAAAACCCAACTCAATTATAGTAGCTAGTGGTGTTAATATAAAGTTACATATACCTAAAGTTATCTCCGTGGGCTGTGAGTCACTGTGCTCCCATATATTTAGTAGTCGCTTGATCATTTTTTCTTACTAACCCTAGCCTTCTTAGTGTTTGGGACAACCTTATTTCTACTTTCCTTTTTTTTCTTAGCCGTTGCAGCTCTTTGAGACTTAGTTAGGCTTTTAGCTTTTGCTAGAGGTAAACATCTATCTGGATTCTTATTGCCCTTACCAGTACCACACGCCCCAAGTATAGAGCCATCGGTACCAATACGAACCCACTTCTGTTTTGCCCACTTAGCTAACTCACCCATTAGTAACCTGATGAATTGGTTTTTTTCTCCATCCCGTAATTAGGGTTCATTTTCATTGATCCATTCATAGTCTTAGCGAATGAGTCTGCTTGTGCTTTACCCATTGCGTTGTAAGGAAATGTTTTAGACATTGGCTTCCCTGAGTCTGGGCATTTGTATTTCACTGTCGGCATAATTATTTCTTTTTCTTGGTTTTTATTTTCTTTAACATTTTAAAATCAGCACCTGTGATTATGTTGTAAGGTTTCGCAACCTTAGCTATCTTTTTTTTGTTTTGGACTAAGTTTACTCATTTTTTACAATTTTTTTTATGACCGTAACCTTCTTCTTTTAGCTTATAATGATCTTCTGGTTTAAAAGCCATCTTTCCCTTGCAATCTTTATACATCATGTGCGGTTTAAATTTCTTAGCCATAATTAATTATTTTTTCCTCTAGATCTTTTATCTCCAGGTGTGTTATTATTATCTCCTCTGTTTTTTGATTGATTCACAAGGGTTGGTTTTTTCCCTGTCTTATGAGACACGTCTTTACTATCACCGTTCCCATAGGTTCCAAACTGTCTGTTTAATTTATTTAATAATACCCTTTTTTCAATCTCGCTTTTCTTGCTGTTAAATATTTTTTGATAAGCGTTTTTTTTCTTACGAGCCTTAGCGTTACTTCTGTAATATTTTGCTGATCTACTTAAACCCATTACTTTTTAGACTTCTTAGCGTAGTTAGGATCCTTACAGTATTTTGAAGCTAGCTGTGCGGCTCTAGCAGACCAGTTATTCCATTTTCCGTCTTTACCACGAAACACTTTTTGTTCGCCAATTTTTTTACCATCAAGCCAATTTAATCCTGCTGAACATATCTTATTATTCTTTGTTCTTCCTTTTGTTGCCATATAGTCAGCAAAGTTACGAAAAATATCACATACAGATTATAACATCTCTCTCTAATATAACCCCATACGTGTTGTTATCTAACTTCATCTGATGCCCTGATCTAGCCTCGTGGTATATTGTATCCCCATCCTTGATAGCGGTTACGTCAGTGCCTGCTGATATTACCTTGCTTTTCTTGTAACGTAGTCTACTTACCTCGTCACCACTCATTAATAACCCGCTGTTACTTTTCACTTCCTCGTTGATGGCCTCAACAATTATAAACTTACCTATCGCTTTCATAATCTCTTACGTTTGTTATTATTGCATTTGTACTTAGTATGGTTGTCGCTACTGACACAGCATTCTCTAGTGCGTTCTTAGTAACCTTCATTGGGTCTATTATTCCCATCTTGATCATATTACCATACTTGTCATTCTTAACATCATACCCTACTCCTGGGTCCAGATTAGGCTCTATTTCGTTAGAATCAATCCCTGCATTGCTTAATATCTGCTTAAATGGCGCTTTTAAGGCCTCTGAGAGGATTGCATTAGCTACAAGCATAGTCTCACCGTCTCCACGCTCTAATAGTTCCTTAGACGTGTCTAATAACGCTATACCTCCTCCAGGTAATATTCCCTCCTCTAAGGCTGCTCTAGTAGCACATACGGCATCATCTACTCTATCCCTCTTCTCTTTCTGCTCTATGTCACTGTTTGCGCCCACATTAATAACCGCTACACCGCCAGACATAATAGCAATACGTTCCTTTACAAACTCTTTCTCTGACTCATGCTTCTCAGTGTTGTACTCTTCCCATAGTTCAGCTACTCGCTGGTCTATAGATTGCTCATCATGCTTAATAAGCACAGTGCTTGTTCTGTCAATAATAGCTTTCTTGCACCTTCCTAGGTCCCCTATCTGCATTAACTCTAAATTATCCCCTGTAGTCTCAGAAAAATATTTAGCGCCCGTAGCGTACGCTATATCACTCATCAGGTCGTCACTCTTATAGCCAAACTGTGGTGGTATAATAGCGCATGCCTTTATGTTACCCTTAACTACATTAAGATTTAATGTATTTAAAGCGGCTGGTGTCAATGTTCCAATAATCAGCAATGGCTTACCACTCTGTATAACGGGAGCTAGTACATGCTCTATACTAGTTAGTGAGGATATCTCCTGGTCTATTACCATCACGTAAGGATTCTCTAGTACACACTCTCCCTTTTTCTGGTCCGTAATAAAATACTTAGACGACATTCCTCTATCAATCTTCATCCCGTCAATAATATTAGCGTATGTCTCACTACCACTTGCATTCTCCACGGTAACTACCCCATTATCTCCAACGGACTTATAGGCGTTAGCTATGATCTCACCCAATACCTTGTCATTATTAGCTGATATTGTAGCCACATCAATTAACTTCTTCCCACTAATCTTTTTAGCTTTTTTTCCTAACACACCAACTACCCACTCTGCGCTAGACTGTATAGATCTAATAATCTCAGTTAGGTTCATATGTGGCTTGATTCTTTTCTGTGCCTCTAGCACTATCGCCTGGGTCAGTACTATCGCTGTAGTAGTACCATCGCCTGCTGACACGGCAGTATTACTAGCCGCCTCCTTCATCATAGTCACCGCTAGGTTCTGTGTAGGGTGCAGTAGGTTAATACTCTTAGCCACGGTTACACCATCCTTGGTAACGGTAATCCCCTTTGTATGATTCTCTGATTCTATTAACACAGTCTGACCTCTCGCACCTAGTGTGCTCTTCACTGCATTGGCTAGTGTATTAATACCATTGATAAGATCTTCCCTAGCCTCTTTATCAAAGCTTACTTGTTTTACTATCATAATAAATTAAATTTTATTTAAACCATTATACATTTGCAAATGTACTCTTTAAACCACAGCAAATATATAAGGCAAATATATAAATCTTTTTTATAAACCACTAGTAATAATTCTCTTATTACACTCCATGACGATTCCAAAGAAAACCCTCCCTATTACTCTATACTATTTAATGTCTATATATTTTTTTTTCTTATATACGTAGAGAAAAGTTGTCATAGTAGGAATATCATCCATATATCCCTGATTATCAGTAAGTTACAGCATGACAAGATTTTTAAAAGTTGTCATAAGTTGTCATAAACAGCCCTTTTTACCTAAAAGTTGTCATGATTATCCGTTTTAAAACGTTTAATACCGTTTAGTTTATGACAAGTTTAGCCACAAAAAAGGGGCCTAAGCCCCTAATTCTATATTTATACATTTATATTACTTAATTACACATGCATGAGTAAAGGCTGTTTTAGCCATCACACCCGTAGTAGGTACAGCCGCTGAAAGACTTGATCCAGAAACAAAACCAGCCAATGAAAGAACCGTACTAATACCCGCTAAATTACCATAAGACCTACACGAAGCATCACCTAGTGCTTTGTGTATTCCTATTACATATGAATTACCAGCCACTATGTTTAATGTACCCGAACCAGTAGCTGAAAGGCTAACATCGACAATCCCTGGAGAAAAAACAGAGCTGTTACTACCCTCCATTATTTTAATGCCACCTGATCCAAACGGACCATTATATACCGCTACATTAAATCTTTGATACGTTCCAGACGGCAATTCTTTAGTAGTTAATTGCATTGTAGATGCCTTAAACGAAGAGGTTGCTGTAGCTAGGAAATAATAAGAATCACCAGTAGAATTAGCCGCCTCTAGGTCTGTATTACTAGCGTAGTCTACGGGAGCCCACGCCCCAGCATTAACCCAACTAACAGCGTTAGAAGAACCTAAGGATGAAAGAATCTGACCCTCTGTACCTGAAGCTCCAGATGTATCTAATAGACCTTGATTTATTTTAACACCAGTGTTTTTAGTAGTTAATTTACTAAGACCATTATAGTATAAGTCTACATCGTACTGTCCACATCTGATTTTATCAGTTCCATCAGTAGTTAACTGAAAGTATATAGTTCCACCAGTTGTTGTGTCAGGAAAACTCATAAATGTAGTAGCAAATCCGTTGTGAGTTATTTTTTCACCTATAAGAAAATCATCCACATTTGCAGTTACGCTTGTTTCGCTAGAACTTACTGGAGAGTCTTGTATACCTGTTCCTCCAATTGACCACATAGGTAAAGTAAAAGCTGTACCTGTCCCTGTTACCGTACCTGCTCCAGCTGTTGAACCCCACTCTAAGGCTGTACCTCCAGCATTTACCTTTAGCACCTGATCAGCGCTTCCTATTGCTGTTAAACCCGTGCCTCCTTGTGCTGTTGTTACGGGAACAGAAAGATCTAGTGTTATTTCGTTAGTACTGTTAGCGCTAAATGTCAACCCAGTTCCAGCCGTTAATCCTACGCTAGATGTGTTAGTGCCGTCACTTAATTGAATCGTGGCAAGACTATCACCCGTACCTGTGTTAGATAACACGTATGCCGCACTTAAGTCAGCTATACTTTGTACCGTAAAGTTTTTAGTAGCATCACTTGATCCTACATCTGTGCCTATAATAATGTCCGTTGGTTCGGGTGTTACTATAGGATATTTACTAGTATCTGATATCTTACCCATTGTTTAGCATGTTTGAAATTCTATTAGCCTCTACTATCATTGAAATCTTTTCAGCTCTCTTCTCAGCCTTTCTCCTTCTAGCCATCTTAGTGATTCCCATTTCGCTATCTGGTCTGTTATTAATCAACCTACCATTCTTTATTGTTAAACCGTCCATTTTGTTTTGTTTTATGTTATTAAAAAGTTTAGCCTCTTACCAGTATTGGGCTTTAACCAAAACTGCTCGTCTCTCCTGGCGAGGCTTAAACCTACCCCACCTATATGATCAGCAGAAGCATGATACAAAGATAGTAAATTGGATGGGAATATTATTATTACATATCCGTAGGTTGGGGGTTATATATGCATATACGTCGTCACCACCTCAAAGGAAAGTCGTTCTAATTTAGGTAGGGGGGTGCCTTTTTCGGGGCTTCCTTGCAGATTTTTTGAGGTTTTCTAGTGTCTCCAGGTGTCACCCCGGAACCCGCACCGCACCCCGCACCCGGGCGCCCTTAATGGTTTATAGTTCACATTACTTTATAGTTATGATACACAACAAACAAGTAACAAATAGTTATATTAAACTTAATTACACACGTTTAAAGGTTGGATAATTACACCCCCAATTTTTTCCCCAATAGACAAACAGAAGAGCAAAACAACTAACTAAGATTTAAAACTCTGTTAATCAACAAGTTACAGGAGAGAATTAGACGTCCAAATAAAATTCTACTAATTAAACCACTAACGAAATAATATTTCACGTATAAAAAAAGATTAGAACATTGTTGCAAATACTCTAAAACACTTGTTTTGTATTTATATTTATATTTACTTAGCCTAAAATTAATAAACTAACCTTAACAATTATGAAAACAAATTTAACAAACCTAAACAAAGCACTTATTAAAAATGGTGGTTTTAGTTACTCATTGAGCTATGGAGATTTAAACAAGAAACCCTTTTATGTAGTATCGGTATACGGGAGAGAGAAAACCTATAAGAACAAGCCAACAAATAAAGACTTAAAAGAATTTATATATAAAAACATTGACTTACTACAGAAAGATAATTTTTGTGTTGGTGGGTGGGTTGACAGTGGAATTTATTACTACGATGTTAGCGAACTAAACGACAAGAAAAAAACTACACTAGAACAAATGTATACTAAGAAGGAGGAACAAAAACAACTAGCTTTTTTCGACCTTGAAACGTTAAAAGAATACAAATAAAACTACTAATTAAAAACCAAATAAGATGAAACAAGAAAATAACAAAATAAAAAACTTAAGAAGTCTATTAAAACAAAATTTAATTTCAAATTATGAATACAACTTTAGACTCAAAGCAAATCAATTAAATATAAAAACATACAAATAAACTAGCACAAAATTAACAACTATGAAAAAATTAAACAGGTATCAATTAAATAAAATTTCACTAAGTCTAGACAAGTGGTTCAACATAGCTACAGATGAAGAAATTAAAAACGGGCGCAAATGGTATGCAGATGCAAACCAAATTATAAAAGAAATAGCGAACCAATTCAACACTACTGAAATAATCGCAGCATCTGTTTTAAGTGCATTGAGTCCACGTAACAAATGGGAGCAAAATATTAAAGATACTATAAAAGTATTCCAAGCTATTAAAGACGGCAAGTCAGCCGAACAAATAAAGGTTTGCACGTTTCACACGAATAAATTTAAGGCATTCGAGATAGCAAAAGGAAATAAGACAATAACTAAAGACAGTCAAAAAACGTTCGCATTCGTTAACAATATAGCACACCTAGACAATAACTTTGTAACAATTGACGTATGGCACTTAAGAGCCTGTTTCAATAAGACAATGGGGTCTTGTGGTAGATTAGCTTATGAGCAGATCCAAAAGTTAACGATTAAAAAAGCCGACAAGCTAGGGTTAAAAGGATACGAATACCAGGCTATAATTTGGGAGTCAATAAGAAATAAATTTTAATACTATGACAGCAACTATAATTTTCGCAACGAACAAGGGAACCAAATGGAGGGTAACTAAACAATTCAACAACGACGAACACTTAAACAATTTTATTAACTATATCTGCAGAACTAAAAACTATTTATGTGATGAAGTCTACAGAGCAACAAACAAACAACTATGAATAAACAACAAATAAACTTAGCAAACGGCATGCCAATATATTACTATGGTAATGGTAAATTAATACAGGGCAAAAATGAAATAATTTTGATCGATAACTTTGAAATAAATGAGATGCCGATAGGTAAATTAAAAAAAGAAATGAAAAAAAACATACAACAACTAACAGATTTATTAATATAAATTAGGAATTATAAATATAATTATATACATTTACTAAACTAAAACAAATAACTATGAACACAATAAATGAAATACAACAAATTGAGAAAATGGCAGTAGCTATTTTAAGAGGTGACAAAAGTTACGAAGGTGTAGAGCTACCAAGAGGTCAAAGATGCGGCACTGAATACCAAAAGAAAACCTACGCAATGATAAAAGCTAATGAACTACTAAACAAATAAAAAATAGAAATTATGGGAAGACATTATAATGGAGATGTTGACGGCAAATTTATGTTTGCTGTACAATCAAGCGATGCACACGAAAGATTTGGTGCCGTAGAATTAGATCAAGACTATATACCTTATGTAGTATATAGAACTAGTTATGCAGAAATATGCTCAGAGTTGGAAAGTATAAAAAAGAAAGGACATGTTGACAAAGTGGAAAAGATGTTTGATAAGGAAACGGGTTGGAACGCTGAGATAAAAGCAAAATACAGTGTAACAGATGAAGATTTATCAGAGTATGCAGATTATCAAATTGGAATACAATTAAAAGAATTTTTTGATGACCACCCTGACATTGACGAGTGTAGATTTGATGCAGAAATATAACCATTTAACACTAAACTAAAACAAATAATTATGAAAGAGAATAAACTAATAGCAGAATTTATGGATTTCCCTACTCAAAGAGATGCAGTAGACGAAGATACAATAGCGTATTATGTTGGCGAAAGTATTATGCATACGGATAATACAAACAATCAAAACGATTATGATGTGTTTCATCCTGAGGATATGCAATTTCACACCTCTTGGGGTTGGCTGATGCCTGTGGTACAGAAATGTAGACAAGAAAACCAATTAGAGTATTTTGATAGGGTATACTATGCCCTTGAAGAGTGTGATATAAACGTTACATATAAAGCAGTAGTAAAATTTATAATTGAATACAATAAAACAAATAGAAATTATGAAAGAAAATAAACTTATAGCAGAATTTATGGGAGTAAATGTCATCACTATTGATGATGTTAGAAAAAACAAAAATCCTTATATCTCATCAGCAGATGGACACCTTGAAAATGATTTAAAATACTATAGTTCGTGGGATTGGCTAATGCCAGTAGTGAAGAAAATATACGGAATAGATAGCGAAGCTGACTTTTTTGGCAGTATAAATCGTGAAGGCACATACAAAGAAGTAGTAGAATTTATTAACGAATACAATAAAACAAATGACAAAGGATAAATACATATCTATCACAGTACCAATAATATTTTTAACCTATATACTCTGCTTACTGAGTGTAGCGGTTTGGCTATGTGCTGAACGTAGAGTAACGGAGTTTTGCATATAGCTAGTGTTATATGCTTTTTATTAACTGATTAAATGAAATTATTATGTTGACAAACGAAGAGATTGCAGAAAATATGCTTAGTGATATACAAGCATACAGAGAAAATATTAAAGAAATTATAATTGGTAGGTTAATGGATTCTTCTTGCCAAAGAACTTATTGGGATGCTTGGTTCAGAGGTGCGAAAGGAAAGGATTTAGAGGATGCTGATAAAGGGAAAGTATATAAAGAGACTAATTGCATATAACAATAAACTAAATAAAATGAACCATATGAACTGCGACTATAAATACGAACACGTAATAACATCAAAAGATAAAATAAATATTCATCTGCTATTACTTAAAGACTTTCCAATGAAATACGTATCTAAAAAATACGGGCTAACTAAACAATTCTTAAAGTATAAGCATGAACAATTTATAAAAAAGGTAGTCCCTGTGTCATTTAATGGAAAAGTTAACCCATACTACGATGATGAAATGAGCTACGGAAGGTTAAACCTAAAATATAAATACGATAATAAACTAAAAGATGAAGACAATAGGAAATAAAACATTAACAGAGATGCTGCCACAAATAAAGAAGGTAGCAAGAAAACACAACCTTAAAACATACAAAGCTAAGGACTTTAAAAAGATAATGAAGCTACTAGGGATGCTGCTGCTAATGGTGTCATGTAATAGCAAGAAAAATAGAATACTAGATGACTCAATAACGACAGTAAAGGACATGAAAGAATGGATGATCCAGGACCAACAAAACGAAATAATTGACTACGATTATGCTGAATATTACATAGAATATTTGGACAAAGTAGAGAAAAATTTAATTGAAATAGATGGGATATAAAGACAAAGAAAAACAAAGAGAGTATTTAAAAAAATACTACGAAAGAAATAAACATAAAAACTTAGACCATAAAAGAGAGATTAAAAAGTTATGGAGAGAAAATAACAAAGAAAAAATATCTGCATACAATTCCAACTACGCTAAGGAACATAGAGAGGATATAAACCAAAGAGAGAAATTAAAAAGGGATGCTGATCCAGTATATAGAATGAAACTAAACCTAAGAAAGATGACAAGGAGATCAATAAAAAACTTTAATGTTAAAGGGAATAGCGAACTACTTGGATGTTCTTATAATGAAGTTAGGAATCA
>CERI01037268.1_pt1 | contig 10506 bp, 10 predicted proteins | sample 350261 | NCBI WGS metagenome assembly CERI01 (sample SAMEA2620979, study PRJEB7988) | marine metagenome | isolation source: saline water (ENVO:00002010), including
AGGCTTGCCGCATGATGGACTCATGGAAGAAATTTTAAATAATAAGGAAATTGTAACTGCAAGTCCACATGTTGTGCAGAAAATTTTGAACATGGAGTGGAAGTGGTTTGATAGAAGAATTATAAAGTGGTTGGGTGATACACCAAAAGCCCGACATTTACAACAACAAATCAAAAACCATATTAAAAATGAAAAAAAATGGATCCAAGATGGTGCCAAGGCAGAAGATGCCCAAAGGTATCAGGGATAATAGGAGATATAAAAATGAAATTAGATTATTCGAATAGCTTGAAGTTACGGGCACTAATTCGTAAGTATGAATATGAGCGTGACGCAGCGATTGCAAATTTACAGGTTTATTTCGAAAATTCCGTTGGTGTTGGTGAACATGGGGATATTATTGAAGAAATGGACGTTCTGGTAGATCAATTAGAAGCCGCAGAAGGTAAATTGAAAACCACAATTTCATATTTTGCCAATATTCAACCACAAACCACCCCCGCCGCTGACGAAACTATAGAAAATGACAGTTAAGGTTATCAGACTCATATCTGGCGAAGAGCTGATGGGGAATGTCGAAGAGAATTCGGGCGGATATTTCGTTAAAAATGTCTGCCAGATTGTCACATCATATGCCGATACAACTTCTGCCACCGCTCGCGTAGGACTTGCGCCATTCATGCCATACACAAAATCTTCAGATGGTATAGCCTTGGGCAAGTCCTACGTTGGTTTCATTGTCGAACCGGTCAACGAATTGATAAATGAATACAACAAAGTATTTGGAAGCGGATTGGTTATGCCGCCTTCAAAACCGACAATACAAACTTCAAGTGGTAGTCATGGATTTGTTAAAATATAGTATTGACAAACTTTGAAGAATGTGTTAGAATGGGATAAATTATATTATGAGGCATTATGCACTTTTACACAAATGTACAGAATCATGGAAACAAGATTCTAGTTAGAGAATACAAAGATGGCCAACGACAAAAGTTGCGGTTAGATTATTCTCCATCGCTTTTCCACGAAACGCGAGAAAGAAATACCAAATACAAATCTCTGGACGGAAAGGCCTTGAAAAAAGTTACCTTTCCGTCCATTTCTGCCGCTCGGGGGAAACTTAAAGAGTCCGAGGGTATGACTGCTTGGTATGGAATGAATCAATTCATTTATCCATTTATATCCGACTACTATCCTGATGATATGGAATATGATCAGGATTTGATAAATGTTGCAAACATTGATATCGAGGTTGAGTGTGAAAAAGGATTTCCACAACCAAGTGAGGCAATCGAGCGTGTCAATGCAATCACTCTGAAAACTGGGGCCCTTTATACTGTGTTGGGGCTTGGAGATTGGGAAAACAAAAATCCCGCACTCGAACATCTAGAGATTAAATATTACAAATGTACAAGTGAGATGGAATTATTACGTTCTTTCTTAAATCTTTGGGAAGCCGCAGACATTGATATTGTCACAGGTTGGAATGTTAATTCATTCGATATGTTGTATCTTGTAAACAGAATTGAAAAACTACTCGGCGAAGAACAGATGAAACGCCTATCGCCTTTTCGTTCAGTCAAAAAAGTACAGAAAAATTTAAGAGGTATGCTCGTAGAACAGGTGCAATTATCCGGCCTAGTTATTGCAGATTATCTCGACCTGTATAAAAAATTTACATATGTCACTCAAGAAAGTTACCGACTCGATCATATTGCCCAAGTCGAATTGGGTAAGAGAAAACTCGACCATTCAGAATTTTCTGCAATGCATTTGTTCTATAAACAAGATTATCAAAAATATATCGACTATAATATTATTGATGTCGAATTAGTTGACAAACTGGACGATAAGTTAAAATTGATAGAATTGTTAATCACTATCGCCTATCAGGCCCGAGTTAATTATGACGAGGTTATGTCTCCTATTAGAACATGGGATTCGATTGCATTTAATCTCTTGAAAAAAGATGATATTGTCGTACCCCCAAAAACTTTCAACCAAAAAACTGAGGCATATGCTGGTGGTTACGTTAAAGAACCACATGTCGGAATTCACGATTGGGTATTGTCTTTTGACTTGAACAGTCTTTATCCACATTTGATTATGCAATACAATATCAGTCCAGAGACATTGATAGAAACTGATAGAGTTGATACCAGTGTTGATGATCTTTTGGAAAAGAAAACGGATACTGAGGCCTGTCAAAATTTTGGATATTCTCTGACACCGAATGGTGTGTTATATGACAACAAAAAACGTGGATTTTTACCTAAGTTGATGCAGGGAATGTATGACGAACGTGTTATCTCGAAGAAAGAGATGTTAAAATGTAAACAGGAGTTGATTGACGGTGGCGACCCAGTACATCTAAACAAAAGAATTGCACAGTTAAATAATAAACAGATGGCCGCAAAGATTTTATTAAACTCCGCTTATGGTGCTTTAGGAAATCAGTATTTTAGATATTTTGACATCAGACAGGCAGAGTCAATCACACTATCGGGGCAGTTAAGTATTCGCTGGATCGAGAAAAGAGTAAATGAATACATGAATAAAACTCTAAAAAATACGGAGGATAAGGAATATGTCATTGCTTCAGATACGGACTCAATATACGTTGTTTTTAGCGACTTGGTTTCGAAAGTCTTTGGAGAGAAGGATTATCTTGCGGGAAATATCCCTACAGACAAAGTGGTATCTTTTCTGGATCGTGTGGCTCAAGATAAACTTGAACCGTTTATCAATAAGTCTTACGAAGATCTTGCTTCGTATATGAATTCATATGAACAGAAAATGGTTATGGCGCGCGAAGTTATTGCGTCAAAGGGACTATGGACTGCAAAAAAACGGTACATTTTGAATGTGCATGATAACGAAGGGGTGCGATATAAGACACCCGAATTGAAAATCATGGGTATTGAGGCGGTAAGATCGTCCACTCCCTCGGCATGTCGTGACAGATTGAAACAATCGTTTAAGGTTATTATGAAAGGTGATAATGATGAGTTAATTGCCTATGTTGAAAACTTTCGCGAAGAATTTAAGAAAATGGATGTGGATATGATTGCTTTTCCGCGCTCAGTCAATGGTTTGAAAAAATACAAAGACACTGTGCATATATTCAAGAAAGGTACGCCCATACACGTTAAAGGAGTCATTCACTACAATATACTAGTTGAAAAACATAATTTAGGTATGACATATCCAGTTATACAAGAGGGTGAAAAGATTAAATTTGTATATCTTAAAGAACCGAATCCTTTAGGTAATAATACGATTGCCATAAGTTCGGTTTTACCAGAAGAATTTGATTTGCATAGATTTATTGATCACAATAAACAATTTGAAAAGGCCTTTCTTGACCCAATCAAAACTATAACTGATACTATCGGTTGGCAACTTGAAAAAGTTATCACGATGGATGACTTTTTCTAGGAGAACATGATGGGAAAACGTAGCGATTTTGAAAGAGTAGAAAGAGATTTCTATCCAACACCAATTGAGGCCGTATTACCTCTTGTATTTCATTTGCCTTACTACGGCCTGTTCGCAGAACCATGCGCGGGAGATGGTAGATTGGTTAGACACATAGAGCAGTTGACCGATTTAAAAGGGTATTGGATGACTGATATAGAACCATTATGTCCTTCTGTTGGTGTCGGAAATGCATTAACAGATCAAATTGTGGGCTGTGATATATGCATCACGAATCCGCCTTGGAATAGAAAAATATTACATCCAATGATTGAGAATTTGGCAACCCAAATGCCGACATGGTTATTGTTTGATGCTGATTGGATGCACACAAAACAATCTGCCCAATATCAAAAATGGTTGGAAAAGGTGGTGAGTGTCGGCCGAGTAAAGTGGATTGAAGATAGCAAAAGTGTCGGCAAAGACAATTGTTGTTGGTATCTTTTCAACGCAAAAAAATCAGTAGGAACACCAGTAAGATTTTTTGGCAGACTTCCTTGACAACCACCACCAATTTATGTTATAATGAAAGAAATCGAAAAATGAAAAGGAAAAAAATATGAGTAAAGGTTTAATGGCAAAACTGAGAAAGAATTCTTCTTTCAAAGATGGTAGGGTTAATATTCTATCGGAGTCAAAATTTCTACATGAAAAGGATAGTACCCCGACAAATATTCCGGCAATGAATGTTGCATTTTCTGGTTCTTTAAATGGTGGATATACTTCGGGACTGACGATGATCGCCGGACCCTCGAAACATTTTAAGACGGCATTCGGCCTGATTATGATGAAGGCGTTTATGGACAAAAACCCTGAAGGTTTAGTGTTATTTTATGATTCAGAGTTTGGTACGCCACAGGGATATTTTGATATTTTTCAAATCGACACAACACGAATTGTGCATATTCCGGTGACAAATTTGGAAGAACTTAAATTCGATATGGTTTCACAATTAAACGAATTAGAGCCAGAAGATAAAGTTTTTGTTATGGTCGACTCCGTTGGAAATCTTGCATCTAAGAAAGAGGTTGAAGATGCAGAGAAGGGTAGTAGCGCAGCGGACATGACACGCGCTAAGCAGTTTAAGTCGTTATTTCGTATGATTACACCCCATCTAACAATGAAGGACATTCCTATGGTTGCTATTAACCACACATACGACTCTCAAGGGTTGTATCCAACAAAGGTGGTTTCTGGTGGAACTGGTATGTACTATAGTGCCGATACCATTTGGATTGTGGGTCGACAACAGGATAAAGTCGGTACGGAAATTCAAGGATACCATTTTGTTATTAATGTTGAAAAATCTCGCTTTGTAAAAGAAAAGTCAAAGATTCCGATTTCGGTTTCTTGGGATAAGGGTGTAGATAAATTCAGCGGGCTTATTGACATGGCCCTTGATTATGGTGTATTATTAAGATCTGGTGGTTGGTTACAACGAGTCGATATAGAAACTGGTGAGGTGATGGATAAAAAGTTTCGGGAGAAAGAGACTCACAATGATGAGTTTTGGGATACCATTTTTGGAGATCCGAAGTTTGATGAGCATATCAGAAAAAAATATAGAGTTGGTTAATGAGTAAGATATTTACCTCTGGGCATGTGTATCAACAAAGATTGTCAACCTGTCGATCTTGTGAAGAATATGCCCAAACATTAAAAATATGTAAGGCGTGTGGTTGTTTTATGCCAGCCAAGGCAAAAATTGCAAACATTCGTTGCCCAAAGGATAAATGGATGGAAGTTTATGGAACTGAGGACAGGGAACCGACTACATTTACGATGACTCGTGTCACTAGTGAAAAAAGTAAAAAAGAAAGGTCTGACGAATTGTATCGTCAGGCTGATCATTTAAAAACGGAATATGAAAAGTTAATATTGGAAGCGAAAAAACTCAATGGAATTGACTGAACAGGTAGTAATGAATTGTCTTTTTGCAGACGAGGCCTATGTAAGAAAGGCCTTACCGTTTGTTGAGAGGGAGTATTTTCAGAACGAATCTAATAAAGTTGTGTTTGATTTAATGAAAACACATATAGAGAAATACAACGACCTCCCGACCAAGGATTCTTTGTTGATTTCTTTAGATGAAAAGAACGTGTCTGAAAATATTTTCAATGAATGTAAAGAAATGGTTGTATATTTACACAATCAAAAAGATGAACATCGCAACAGTGAATGGCAACTAGATGCGACCGAAAAATGGTGTCAAGACCGAGCGATATATAATGCGGTTATGAAATCAATTACAATTATCAATGATGATTCGCCAGAAAAAGGTGAAATGCCTAAAATTCTGAGTGAGGCCCTTGCGGTATCATTTGATAGTAATATTGGACATGATTTTATCGAGGATTGGGAATCGAGATTTGAATTTTATCAACGTGTCGAGGAAAAAGTACCATTCCATTTAGATATGTTGAATCGTGTCACTAAAGGAGGTTTACCCAAGAAAACATTGAATGTCGCCTTGGCGGGTACTGGTGTTGGTAAGTCTCTATTCATGTGTGACTGTGCGGCAAATCATTTGCTTATGGGATATGATGTGTTATACATTACATGTGAGATGTCAGAAGAGAAGATTGCAGAACGTATTGATGCAAATCTATTGAATACATCTATACAAGATGTTGCAACTATGGCTAGGAGTACATTCGACAAAAAAATTGACAAGTTGCAACAAAAAACTACTGGAAAGTTGATAATTAAAGAATATCCAACGGCTGTGGCAAATGCAAATCACTTTCGCCATCTGTTGAATGAATTGTCGCTCAAAAAGAATTTTCGACCGAAAATCATCTATATTGATTATCTAAATATATGTTCATCTTCGAGAGTTAAGCCTGGAGCCGGTGCAAATTCATACACACTTATTAAGTCTATCGCAGAGGAACTACGTGGCCTTGCGGTTGAAAACAATGTCCCTATTGTTACTGCAACACAAACCACACGAGGTGGATACGGTAACAGTGATGTTGACTTGACAGATACTTCCGAATCTTTTGGTTTGCCCGCAACCGCCGACTTAATGTTTGCATTGATTGCAACCGAAGAATTAGAAGAGATGAGTCAGATACTTATCAAACAACTCAAAAACCGATATAACGATCCTAACGAGCATAAAAGATTTGTAGTTGGTATCGACCGCCCTAAAATGAGATTGTACGATGTTGAAGATGACGCCCAAGACGAATTAATACAAGATACAAAAGAGAGTCACTTTAAAGAAAGTTTCTCTAAAAAACACTCTAACAAAAAAATAGGAAATGTGGAGATTACAATATGACAGAAGAAAACAAAACCGCAACAGCATCAGAAGACAGTGAAGTTGTAAATTTTGAAGTTGATCAAGAATCGTTCAAAGTAAAACCGCCCGATGGAAATCGTGCATTTATTTCTGTATGGGACGATGTATTATCGGAATCTGAATGTTCAAATATTATTGAAAAATTTGAGGCTGCATCAGAATACCACAAAAAAACTGAACATGCAGAATATCGCAGTTTTACAGAGTTGAATTTTTTTGACCCTGCACTACTTGAAAAGAGCGCAGAGTTTGAAGAACTCTCGATGTTGCTTTTGGGTAAGGTGTCTGAATATGTTGAAAGTTATCGCCAACACAATAATATTTCATTTTTTCCATCTCAGTGTCACAACGAAGAAGTACGCATGAAAAAATATTTAGCCGGTTCCGATGATGATTTTAAGTATCATGCAGATGTTGGTGATTATGCCTCCGCTCGGAGATTTCTGGTATGCTTTTTCTACCTCAACACAGTAAAAGAAGGTGGCGAAACAGTTTTCCCAGATTATAACACTAGTATCACGCCAGAACGTGGTCGATTGGCAATCTTCCCGCCTTTCTGGACGCACCCACACCAAGCGCAACCGGCCATATCGGAAGACAAATACATCGTAGGAACCTATCTACACTATATGTAAAAATAACATTAAAGACGCCTAGTGCGTCTTTTTTTATTGACATGCCACTGAACTTCGTATATATTATAAATACAGACACTATAGGAGTGATTCGAAGATGGCAAAATTAAATAAATCAGATATGACATCTGAGGCCTCTCACGGGCCTTATGCTGGGATAAAACGTGCAGATATTTTTGATAAAAAGATCAAAGATGGTAAAACTTTTAGACATGAATCAGAGACAGGCAAAGAAGTTACTGGCGTATCTTTTGATAAAAAAACAGAAATTTTGTACTGGACAAAAGGTAATAAAACAGGTTCTACAAAAAGGTCCCAAATCTTTAAGGATCCAGATTTTGGTGGTGGTGCTTCTGGATCTGGTGGTGGATCTAACGATACGGAAATTACAGAATCTTTGCAATGTTATTATTGTTCGTATATATTCAATTCTCCTGTAGCAAAAATAACTAAGGTATCAGATGCAGACCTTGCAAAATGTGCAAAATATGTATATGCCTCTATGTCATTAGAAAATTGTCTCAAAAAAATTCCGGCAGGCTGGAGAACTGACAAAAGAGATATTTTTGCCGATACTGCAAATAAAATTTATCAAAAATATTCGTCAAAAACTACAGGGATAGTATATTTTCATCGTGGTTCGACTTTTATGAATAACGTATATAAGGCAAAACAGGCCTGTCATAAAGAAGATAAAAAATTGACAGACACCCAAGCCCCAGGCTCATTTTCAAATGATAAATGGAATCCTGGCGATATTTGGATGACCACTTATTCTCCATCTGAAACACCTTTATCTGATTTTACTTCTAGTTGGGGTGAACTCAATAATAAAGTTGCCGAGTTGGCGGGGGCATATGCGGTTACTGACAAAACTAAACTTTTGGGAATATCTCTAAAAAAACTTGCGGCCAGTGCAACAATTAAAGAATTCAAAAAACCGGGCCAAAATTCCGTTAAAGAATACACTTTTAAGGGATATAGTTTTGGATTGACAGGCGATTTTTTTTCGTCTAAAGATCTTTATTTAGATAGTTCGGGCGGGCAGATTCAGTTTAGGACTTTTAATAACACCACCGCTTGGCAGGGTGAGATAAAGGGTACTAGCGCCGCATTAGGAAAAATCGGTGGAAAGAATGTGGATTTCTATACTAAAAAAATAATGGGCGAAGGATTTTTACCCAGTTCCGGTGAAGCAGGATTGTTTAAAGAAACAGAACATGACGATTTTCCACAAAAACTATATGAGATGTATAAGGCTACTAACCAAGGCGCTTCTCCGAAAAAGTCTCTTTTGTCTTTTTCAGACTTTATGTCAGAATATGAGAAAAAGCCACAGGGTTGGAAAAATAGTAAACTTGCCTGTATGAAATTCTTATTGGCATTCACCGGCGGAAATCAAAAACAAAAAGATGCATTGATAAATTCTATATTTCTTTATGGATCGTCCGATACAGATCAATCTAGTCATTTTATAGTAGTAAAGTAATAACCTAAATATAGAGTACAAACATAGGAGAAGTAGAGTATGCGTAGTTTTGGAAGGTTTTTAAAAGAGTCTAAGGGCGGTAAAAACCTACATTTGGAACATTTAGAAGATGAGATTTTGAATGGGGGTATCAACGGTGGACGCGCCGCAGTTAATTTCCTCCTGTCTTTGAGAGACATGTTATCGGGAGAAACATCTAGCAAAGTAAACATGACAGTAAAATGGGATGGAGCTCCAGCAGTATTTGCAGGAATTGATCCTTCAGATGGTAAATTTTTTGTTGCAAAAAAATCTGTATTCAATGCAGTTCCTTTGTTGTATAAATCTATCGCAGAGATAGATGCAGACACAAAGTTGAGCGATACATTAAAGGATAAATTTAAAATATCTTTTACGGAATTTTCAAAACTTGGAATCAAGGGTGTGTTGCAGGGTGACTTGATGTTCACAAATGATACTGAAAATAAAACACTCGGCGGTAAAGACTATGTTACATTTCAGCCAAATACTTTAGTCTATGCAGTGGAAAGATCGTCAAAACTTGGTAAAAGTATTTCATCCGCAAAAGTTGGTGTGGTTTGGCATACTACTTACAAAGGTAAAGATTTACCATCGATGACTGCATCTTTTGGTGCAAATATTTCTGGACTCAAAAATATTCCTAGTGTTTGGATGGACGATGCGACATATAAAGATGTTTCGGGTAGTGCAAAATTCACGACAAGCGAAACTACTGCGATAAATGGTATTATGTCAACAGTTGGTAGAAAATTTAAAAAAATCAAAGCGGGTGATTTGAAAACATTTCTTGAAATACAGAATAAGACTTTAACAAAAGGACTGGCAGGGGCAAGTTTTAAAACATATTTGAATAGTTATATCCGAGAAGGGCAAAATATTTCTACAAAAGGTATGAAAAACCTTGGATACTCGATGTATGTGAAAAAATACTTTGATGAAAAAGTAATAATGAAATTAAAAACCGAGAAGGCCCGCGCAGCCAAAGAAGAAATCCGCGATCAAGTTGTTGCAAAACTACTTAAATTAGATTCGGTTGCATATGCGATAGTAGATTTTATGGAAGAGATTATCACTGCCAAATCTTTGATCGTGAATAAACTAAATAACATCAAGCAAATGACTGATATTTTCGTTCGAGTTGATGGCGGATATAAGGTGTCGAATCCGGAAGGATATGTCGCAATAGACACTAGTGGTAACGCCGTTAAGTTAGTAGACCGAATGGAATTCAGTTATAATAATTTTAACGCAGCAAAGGCTTGGGACAAGTAATGGATAAAAAGATAAAAGAATTATATGAGAATTCGATGATGAACGATATCATTGAAAATTATCTTGAAGAGGGTATCAATGATACGGCTATTTTCAAAGCAGTGTTTCTTGCTGGTGGGCCGGGATCTGGTAAATCTTTTATTGGTACGGAAAAAAAGGGTAAGTCTCCGACTATAGGTGCTGATCCGAAACAATTTATGGGTGGCGGACAACTAGGTCTGATCAACCTTGGACTTCGAGTTGTCAATCCCGATCCAGCATATGAAAAACTTTTGAAAACTGCTGGTTTAGACCCAAAAAGT
>CERI01284174.1_pt1 | contig 10504 bp, 10 predicted proteins | sample 350261 | NCBI WGS metagenome assembly CERI01 (sample SAMEA2620979, study PRJEB7988) | marine metagenome | isolation source: saline water (ENVO:00002010), including
GGTTAATAATACCAGTTCCGCCACCACCATCTGAATCATACCCGTGGCCAATACCACCAAGCAAAGAACCGGTCTTTGTTGCGACTGGTCTAAAATCAACAACATCTCTTAAAGGAATAACCTGCCCATCATTTTGATTATATGTAGGAATTTGATCATATGCAATAGTCGCTTCAGGATATGATGTAGCGTCAAAGAAGTTGCCACTCGTATGAGTGAAGTGTCTAAACCTTACATAAATATTTCCACTCGGTGCAGTCAGACCACCTTTAAGAATAAGTTTACCAAATCCATAAAAATTATCTCTTTGGCCGTTATCTAACAACCAGTTCTGAGAAATATCTGCACCGTCTGAATCTGCAATCTTTACTGCGTCTAGGCGGAAAATATCAGTTTTGTTAAGATCAATAAACTCCTGACCAGCGGAATCAACATTCGCGTCTGTAGGCCACGCAACAGTAAGATTAGCGTCATTGAGAATTTTAGTTCTGACTGTCGGAGAAGGCTTTGTGACTTTTGCAAGTATTTCTAAAGTTTTACTTGCAGATGCACCTGTAACATTAAACGCGGTTTGTGATGCGTCAGTAAAAGTAATAGTAGGTGACTCAATAGCACCATCAGTCGGAGCAATAATCCACTGGCCGGTATTTTCAAAAGTGCCAGATGTTACAGATACCGCCGATGTTGAAGCACCAGCTCCATCAGTCGTAACTGTATATCTTTCTTGAACCGAGATAGTATCATATGATGTACCAGTCTGCGTAGGACGGATCCGTGGCAGAGGGAACAGTAAATCGTTTTGCGCAGTATTTACTAGTTGAGCTACACCATCTACAAGATTCAAATCAAAGTAAGAAGTAGCGCTTGTTCCAATTGACTTCGCAGATCCGAATGATTTTCCTGAAGCCATGCGAATATCGAAAAGGTAGTACCGGTGGAATGAACCATCTTCTTCAACTGCTCTAATTCTACATGTACCTAAGAAGTCACCACCATAAGTTATAGCTGATCTAATCTCAAGTCTTTCAAATGCTGAGATATTAGGAAGACCTTTGCTAGTACCGCCTAACACATAGTTTCCGTATTGTACGACTACTGATTCATTTTGAATCGCGACTGTATCTTGTGCTTTCGATACATTAATTTTTGCTGCAGCCATTTCCAAACGATAGCCATCAATATAGACAATGCCATCAGTTACTTCAAGCTCTAGAGTTGAATCATTGAGGTCGTTGAATCTAGCAGTAAATGGTTTGACAACGTAATCTCCGGACTCTTCTCTTGTTCTTAGTGCTAAAGTATCATTAATAACATTATAAGAATTTGTAGTCGTTGTTTGATCTGTAATTACACCATCAAGAACTTTAGTCAAGAAGATAAAGTTTTCATCTGAAGCTATTGCACTTCTAGTTGACAATATAAGTCTAATGCGGTATCTATCTGCACCAGGAGCAGCGATGTTAGGAACAGCGCCTTGATTATCATAGAGTGCAGTGTCATCATCAATAGTTACTACATCTTGTATAATTTTGAATCCTACCTCGAAGGTTCCTTCAATATCATACTTTGATAAATCAATTGATTGCTTTTCACAAAATACAAAGTGTCCTTGCGCAAAGAATACACCTTCGGCGACTGATATTCTAAGACCTTGACCAGCTGCGCCTGATGAAGCGGTGATCATGTCATAAGATGCGCCTAAGACTGCATTTTGTAAAGTGTGAGTATTTCCAACTGTTACAGGAGATGTACCTGAAGTACCAGCAGATGTAGAGACATACTGAACAATAAGTGTATCTGGATCTGAACCACTTGCCACAATTACTTCTAGGACTTTGACTATGACTTGTGGGTTAGGAGCTGCTACTGTAAATTCTTTTCCAATGATGTCAGCCGTATTGGTTGGCAGCTGACCGGCAGCAAGCTTAATAAAATTAGGTTGGCTTATACTTAGACCACCAGGCCTAACCATTCCACCTTCTCTAAAGATGTTACTTCCAAATTTTTGAATTTCGCTTTGGATGATAGTCTGCATTTGCGTAAGTTCGCGAGCCTGCAGTGCCTTACCAGAATTAAATAGAACTCTATGGTAATGATCACTATCTCGAAAGTCATCTTTGTATGTTGTGTTGAACGTGGTAGTAGTTAGATTTGTTGCCATTCTTTACACCGTTATAATAACTTTAATATCTTCTGTCTGAGCTGACGACCGAATAACACGAGCCCGGTTTTCAATGTAGAGTACATCACCTGAGTAAGCATCTACTAAAGAGTATTTATTACCGCTATCAATAGTGGCTGAGCCTGATCCAGATCCTGTGATCGCTTCGCCGTCAGAAAATTCACCGGCGATACTGTTGCTATTTTGATGGAAGAAAATCTTGTTACCACTTGCGCTATCAAGTTCATCAACAAAGGCTGTAACTCCAGATGTTCCACCTGTTATAACTTCATCAACTGCAAATGCTGCAGCAGATATTGTAGTCGTGATTGTCATGAACCGTCCGGCTTTAGCAGAGTTATTAGTAAACCGAGGTCCGGCCGCAGCGCTGTCAGTTAAATCTATATTTTGTATAAGCAAGATTTGTCTAAAATCATTAGTAATATTAAAGGTATCGCCTTCTGAACCATTTGGTTTAATATTGAACATGACTGACGAAGATTTCAAGTCTTTAATACTCGATTTGCCGATGCCATCTGCTGGAGCTATAATAGGTCTGAGCGATGCATTTCCAGTTACTGACGCACTTGCAAAATCATATCCAGATCCTAGACCACCAGATTCATTATCCATTTCAACTTTAACAATTGTGCCACCAGAAATAGTTGCTGTCGCTGCTGCTCCGGTTCCATTACCTTTAATTGTAATTGCTGGTGCAGTGACATAACCGCTACCACCATTTGTAATATCAAACCCTAGAATTGCACCACGTATTGGAGTGTTTTGAATATTAAGCTGTTGCAATTCAAAAGCATTTGCTGATGAAGAATCGATAGTAATATTTTGAACCGGTAAGAAACTAGATGAAAGGAATGTGCCAGCTCTAGAAGCAGAGATCGCATACATTAGTTTCCAAACATAACCGTCTGAAGTTTTAAATGCTTCAACCTGATTTACTCCGGCATCTGTAAAGCTAGGTTTTACAATAGATGGGTTAGCTGTACCAGTTGCATCTTTACCTTGTTGTAGGCAAATATAAATCTCTTGGTCTTCTGTCAATGTGTAATAGGCATTTGATGGATAACCAACTATGTCATCACTCCAAGATGCATATATTGTACCTGAAGTCCAGTTATTTCGAGGAATAACGAATGATGTACCTGTGACTTTTTTAACTGATTGTAAATTTGCTCGAGCTTCTCTCTCTTCTTCTAGAGTTTGAAGTGGAGTAATAACAGCGTCAGAGCTATCATAAGCATCGGCTTTACCAATTCCAATATAAATTTCATTGCTATCGGATGTATCAATAACTTCTTTAAATAGAAGATCTGCAAATTTTTGTTTTAATGAGTCTGTTGCTATCGCTACCATATTATGCCACCGTTGTTACTGATTGGTTGCCTACGAGGAACCAGTTGGAACCATCCCATATACATTGTGCTCCTTCATTTTGAGCAATTGCGAAACTAGTATTAGCGCCAAAACTTGTAGGCGTAATTGTTGCAGTCCCGGCTCCTTTGTTTGTAAAGATTTTATATTCACCAGTTGTCGTTCCATCTGGCAGTCCTACAGCAAGAGCTGTACCTTTGTTACAAATAACATATGTAGCAGATTGAGATGCATTACCATCTGCGCTAATCTCAACGGCTTCTAAAGCTATCTTGCTAACTTCAACAGAGCCAGTACCTTTAGCGTTAAGATTAAGATTAACATCTGTATCTCCACCGGTTGCGTTAAGCTGTGGATTATTAGAAACTGCAGCATTAGCGATTGTTAATTCATTAATAGCGCTAGCTACAGAAGTCAACTTAATTAGTTCATTGCCGTTTGTATCGTTGATAGCAGTTGTAATTTTAGGAGAACTAATCGTCGGTGCGGTTATTGTTTTATTTGTTAAAGACTGCGTTGCTGTATCTAGGACAATAATCCCGCCAGCATTTGGAATCTGTACCTGTCTATCTGCAGTAGGATTAACTGCAGTCAACCGAGTTTCATGTGCGTCTGTAAGAGCACCTTCGAAAACAATTGCGCTATCTTCAAATGATACCTGAGAGGATAGCACATCGCTATCTCCACCAATTCTTTGATATATTTCTACAAAATTCTCATTAATCTTTGACCCGGCAGATCTCAGTGTATCTCCGGTTCCATCATTCGCTGCTGTGCCAATTGCGATGTTTTGTCTAGTCATCATTCCACTCTTTAGTTTATGTTATTTATATCGTCGAGTCGCTAGTATAGCGTGTAAACATGTCATTATCCATAGTTTCTACTGTCAAGGACATATCTGGTCCTGATGAATCTGGTGATGCGCTATCATCCAATGTAAAGGAATTGGCACTCAGCAATGTTGCAATCGTAGGATAGAAGTTTGATAGTTCGCCGGCTGTCATGCCTGTACCAGTATATAGAGAAATAATCTGGTTTACACCGACTCTGAAAGCTTGTGGTGATGCGCCAGAATCGATAAGGGCTGTAAGTTCAGTAGTTTGACCAGATGGAGACAATGCAAATTCAGACGATAGAATAAATCCTTCACCGGTGTCAGAGTCTATCAAACCAAAAGCAGAAAGTGATAACGTAGCTTCTTCAATAGATGCTACTTGTCCTGCAAAATGAAATCCAGCCGGGTGGACAAACTTTTTATACAGCGATTCGTAGTCTTGAGTTGATATACCGACCTTAAGTAATATCGAAAAGATCTGATATAATTCATTGTCTTGAATAAATTTTTGAGAATCAAATCCAGTCTGTGATTCTCCTACAATAAAGATCTGATCTTTAGGATATTCTACAGTAACTTCTTCGTTAAAGAATCCTCTAAAAAATCCTTCAATTGAAACAAGAGTACCTTTTGATCTATAGAATCCTCCGAGAAGCATTGCCATAAGTCTAGGATTTTGAAAAAAGGTAGAAGCCTGTAAGCCATTTCCAATTTCTTTAATTAGCTCATCTAGATATTTAATATCTGTTTCTGCGATATCTCTAACATGGTGTAAATCTTTAATTGCTCTAGAAAAAGCTTTAGTTCCGTCACTGTCTAAGAACTCATAGTACTTATCAAGCAATGAGAGAAGTTGAGGATTCTCTCCTTCATAATACGAAGGTACGACTTCACCGACTTTTGATGTGGTGAGTGTAACCTCTCGTCTATTTTTATCTTTTATGGTATGGCTCATATGCTCAATGCGTCGCTTGTATTCTGATAATCAATAGTAGCAACCGAAGCCGATGTTGGGTCTATCTTCATGATGTAATTACGAAGAGGCTTGATTGTTGATTGATTTGCTGGTATAGAAGTAACTTGAATATTGGATCCAGAGTATGCAGAAATTTGAATTCCTATAACTGATACTTTTCCTTGGCTAGGTATATATGAACCAATGTTATCTTTTATGACTTCACCTGTTGTAAGGTTAACCAATTCTAATTTAGTATCAGATAGTTTATTTCTAAAGAAAACTTGAGCTCCAGTTTCATCAGTAAATGGCGAAGAAATAACACTGTAGATGACATCATCTGGAGAAGCTAGCTGTATTGGAAAATCAATTACTACATCCTGCAGAACATTTAGAGTCGGCGTGATTCTTTGTTGGACTTTCATCGCTATCGCAGAGTTGAGAATAGCTGGTGATAAATCATCGATCTTTGCAAGAAGTTGTGATCTTCGAAGTACAGATCCAAATGTGCTTAAATCGTTAATAAAGAAATTATTAATTAGCTTTTGAACAGCGAACTGAGTCGTTTCAATTGTATCGCCAGTTAAATCCGGATCGAAATTGAAAGAAGTCGTTAACAGCATAAATGTTTCAAAAGGTTCTGCGAATATAGTATCAATAGAAACAACTGCTAAGTTATCTGACAGCTGAGTTTTAATTGAGTTCTTTACTTGAGTTTGTGTAGAAGCTGCTACGCCATCTCTAAACTTAAGTGCAACAAAAACATTTCCATAGATAGGAGGAACGTTATCGTTACCACCCCACGAAATAACATCTTCAACAGTAGATGAAAATCTTTGAAGAATAATCGCTTTATAATCTTCTGCAGTAATCAGCCTTTGTTGTGTAGCAAAAGCAATAGGTGCATTTGATTTAATTGAAGTGATTGATTCTTTATCATTACCACCACCTGAATTTGAAACTGTTGCAGTTGAAATATTAAAAGGACTACCGTCAACGCTTATTTGATTATCAGATACAAACACTGTTCCGTTGTTAGCAACATCTCCTTTTGTCGAAAGATATTGAATTACAATTTTACTTCCTGCTGCAGGAGACCTGCCTAGAACATTTCCATCACTGAATGTTATTTCATAAAATCCATTTGGAACTTCTCTAACAATATACACAGTAGAAGCCGGGTTAATTCTAACTGAATTTTGAATATCCGTATAAGTCTCGAATGATAAAGAAGTAACACTATCAAACACTTTTACGCTAATAGTAGAAGTATCGATAGTTTCATCTGGTATAATATAAATTTGTTCATCTGACACATCACCGACGATATATGTTTTTGTTTTAAGTGTACCTTCTTTCAAAGTAATATCTGCATTACCAGATGCATCTCTAAATGTAAAATTACCAGTTCCATCGTTCGCTGCGATGTACTGTTCTAATGTCATAAATGTATATGATACATCATCAATGCTAGAACTAAAAGTACTATACTGAGGTAGTGTGATTGAATTCACTGTAGTATTCGTTGTTGCGATTGTCATGTTTACTACTGCAGCCGCAGCAGTTTTTGATCTTGGATAATAACCAAGAGATTCTGCATGAGAAACAACAGACGATCTAAGTTGTGCTGAGTTAAGAAAGGATTCATTCAAACCAACGTTTGCAATTAATCCATTGAGGTGCGTATTGTAAGCTAAAACATCGAGGATATTAGACAATCCGCTCGCTTCAAAATTATAATCAGCAAATTCTGATTGTGCTTTTAAGTATGTCTTTAAGCTATTTTTAATCTGATCAAAGTCAAGATCAGATGATTGAATAAGTGTCATTATCTCAACCTCGCGAGTGATACAGAAAGTTCAATAATTTCTTCTGTGTTTATTACTTGAAATCTAACGTAAACTCTTACGCTGTTCTGATCAGGAAGAAGATCAATCTTAATCCCTAATACAATTGCTCTTGGCTCTTCGTTATTAATGGCTGTGGCAATTCTATCTTTTATTTCTAGTTCATCAAATTCTTCTGACAAAGAAAAAAGAAAACGATTTAGATCTCCTCCAAAGTATGGTGCAAATGGTTTTTCGCCATGATTAGTCAGAAGTAGATTTTTTACAGCTTGCTTTACAGCAGAGGCATCTGTTTTCTTATAAATGTCTCCACTAGGCTTATTCACAAAAGACAGATCTATATCAGTATACGCTCGACTTCTCGAGGTAATGATAGGTCTAGTAGATAAGTTACCATCTTCTTGTGAAAATACTCTTGCCATGTTTCTATTTATACCACTTCGAGGTAGAATGCATTAATGGATTGGCGGCCAGCATCTGTAGAAGTTACTGTCTGTGATGTAATAGCTCCAGTGTTGTGAATCTTATATCCGTACTTAGGATCACCAACTGTGCCTGTGCTAGTGTTGATTGTTATATCAGTGCCTGCTAATGTCGGATTCTGTCCAGAATATCTTCCACCAAGACCAACAACAAAAACACTTACTGGAATCACATTTGTAGTATCAATGGTCTCGCTTATTGTAGTTGACGAATTAAATGTATTGCCGTTCTTTGTATAAAAATTGTCAATCGCTATGTCTGGTCGGAATACTACTATAGCGATTGAAGTAAATGCAGACACTCGGTTTGTTAACGTTAGAGTAGATCCCGGCTCATTCGCATTTAATATTTTCACAAATGAAGACGAAGTTAAATATGCAAATGATGGTGTAATATTTTCTCTATCGTTGTGTCCTACTGCAAGCAGCCAGCCTGATGGAGTTTCTACTGAATTCACATGTGAATTACTAGAGATTGTGTTGCTATCAGTCCAAGCCCACAGCACTGCTATGTCTCCTTCTTGCGCAGTAGAAGGTATAGTAATTTGTCTAGTTGTTGCAGTACCGGATGGCATTTCTACAATTGCATCATCAACATAAGTCAGTGATGACACTGCAGTGTTATCTGTTGTAACTTCCATAACTTTCATATTAGAAGAAGGTACCGCATCATAACCAGCGCCGACGTTTTTCTGCCAATTTGCGTTGCGGTTTAGATATACGGTCGCTCCCGAATACGCGCCCATCTTTAGAAAGTATGTTACTGGCTCTGTAGTATTAGGCCTGTCTACAATGTGATTAGATAGGACCTGCGTCAGATACCCTCTCGTCGTACTATTATCATCATACGGATGGACAGATGATGTAGCTCGAGACCTGCCGGCATAATCATCTCCTGCTCCGATTTTAGTCTCGACTCCACCAACAGATCTTATAAGAAATAGTTTAGTTTGATAAGCGCTTGTTCCTAAAGTCACAGCAAAGTCAATGTATATCTCGCTATTCGCATACTTCGGAGTAATAGTTACTGTAATGCCAGTATCGGTTGATGTGTCTACTCCACTTGAAGTATTAAACGCCATCACTCCGCCTGTTCCACAATGTTTAACTTGAACGATTGTACCTGCCGATTTAGTAAAATCATTTGAAATGACATTATCAAGAGTTGACTCTTCTTCTAGATGACGAAAGTTTTCATCAAGCTCTGCATAAGTAAGTGCACTGCCTTTGACAGACCTTTTTGTAATTGTCATAGGTATTCTCCTACATAACTATTAAGAGCATCATCTGGATTGTCGGCAAAATAACCTCGTTCTGAATAAGCAAACAAATCTTCTTCCGATTCAGTCAATGGATCAAGAAATACATAACACTGATCAATCAATGCTTGCCTTGCTTCCTTATCTGTTTCAGCAGCGATAAGTCCTAATAGTGTTGCGTAATCTGGTTTTGCCATGTTATCCTGCTATTACGTTACTTGATCCACTGGATGATGCATTACCGGGCCATGAGCCGTGGCCACCAGTGCCATCGCTAATCCTGTGCACACCACGTCCATTTACAATCACTTTACTCGATCCTCCAGTTGCGGGGTCACCACATCCAGTAGCATCTCCAATTCGTACAGTGTTTGCACCATTTGTTATTACATTGCTCGATCCACTCGCATAAGAAGTCTTATGAAATGGATTAGGCGTAGGACTTGCGTGTCCTATGTGGCTGTCTGTTCCGACTCTTGATACACCCGGCATTAAGTTCCTCTTGATCCTACAGGTTTGCATTCATATTCTAAAGTATCCCAATTGCCGTCTGGAGGTATAGCTACATATGCAGTCAGCATGTCTCTACACTCCGCTTCTTCTTCAAACCACTGTACGTCTTGTTCCACACAAGTGCTTCCCAGACAAGCAGTTAGTAATATATGCCAAATTATTTCCATTAGTTTAAGAAAATCTTTCCTGATGTTGTGGTTGTCTGATCACCAGTAACCGAAGTTGTCTGGCCGCTTCCATAAGTTTCTGATACTGAACCTGTTACATTTTCTGTAACTGATCCTGTTACAGTTTCAGTAACATTGCCTTTGACAGTTAAGTTCAAATTACCATCAACTGTTATTTCCATATCGCCTGTAACATATAGCTTATCGTTACCGGTTACAGTTCTAAATCCATTCTTATGGTGTGTTACAACATCTCCGTTTGGATGCATTTCGAGAAACGTACCGGACTTATGATAGATATGAATTCTTTCATAGCCAGTTATATTTCCTTCTCCATCACTATCATGTGAATCATCGATTTCAATTACATGGCCACGCTGTGTTTCATGTACCTGATTCATAGGGTATATTGTATTATACGGAGAGTCTGGCTCGTCAAATGGCTTGCCGTCTGCTACCTTTGTAGGTTGAGTGCCGGCTGATTTTTTTCTTTCAACTAAAGTATTTGTACCGCGCGTAAGTTGATTTGTAGATCTACCTCCGGGTGATTCTTCTTCATACTTTGGCATACTCCCTAGTACAAGAGGAAGCTGCGAATTCTTTCCATCTAAAAATACACCAAAGACTCGAGCATTTACTTGGATTCCGGTGTGTATTCCTAAACCGTTTGTTCCACCTTCTGTTATTGGCAATACTGTTTGTGCAAAAGGTAATTGCTCGTCTAGTATTTCGGTGCCGTGTACACCCATAATCCTAACTTTGATCCGGCCAAGTTCAATAGGATCTTTTACGCTTACTACAGTTCCTACGAACCAGCGTGTTTCATCTCCATAAAAATCCTGATAGCGATTAGGAATCATCTCTTATAGTTACCTATCTTAACGCATGTGAGTGCA
>CERI01117537.1_pt1 | contig 10502 bp, 9 predicted proteins | sample 350261 | NCBI WGS metagenome assembly CERI01 (sample SAMEA2620979, study PRJEB7988) | marine metagenome | isolation source: saline water (ENVO:00002010), including
TTTTTTTTAAATATAAAATAATTTATATTTATCACCAAAACAAAAATAGTAAGAAAATTATTAAAATAGCCAAATTTTCCATAAGGAAAATCCCAGGGTTGAAAACCGTAGAAAAAAGATAAAATTCGTAGAAAAAAAAAGAAATAAAATATTACTAAAAGGTTTAGCTTAGAAATTAATAAATTGATATTTTTTAAAGAAAAAACTAACAATGGAAATAATAAAATATAATCATGTAATTGATGAGAAGCAAATGACAAGCAAGTTAAGCAAACGATAGCAACCTTAAGTAATTCATCTTTAACTACTTTTAATTTCAGCATTATATAAAAACTAAAAATAATTGGTAATGAGATACCTATTAACTTAGGTAATCCTATTTTTGTGAAAAGAGAAAAAATAGTAACTGGAAGATGATTTTCTTTTGAAAGAAAATAATCTAAGATTAATATTGGTTCTATTAAATTTGTAAAAAGATTTGAATTAGTTATATAGCTATAACAAAACCATCCAATTAAACATGGTAACAATGAGAGAATTATTTTTTTTATATTTTTTAATGAAACAAAATATAAAAAAATAACAAATCCAAGATTATATTTAAAATAGCTTAATCCACTTAAAACTATAGATGTTTTATTTTTAAATAAAAAAGGGAATAAAAAAAATAAAAATGTAAATAATGTTTGTTGTCCATAAGAAATATTAATTCTAAATGGAGTACTCATATAAAATATACATATAGATAGTAAAATTATTTCTTTAGATAATTTAAATCGATAAAATAATAAAAAAATTATTAAAAAAGAAAAAAATACATTCATTAGTGCCCATAATATTTTTGCATCATCCCAACTTAACCAAGTAAAGGGTATTAATAATATAAATAAACCATGTCCATAAAGTCCATCTTGAGAATACAGTAATCTATCTTCAGAAGATCCATCATGCTTTCCTTCTAATACATATTGATAATGGTTGATGCCCTCAGAAACTAGCTTTGCAGGAGATAAATGAAAATCAAAACTATAAAGGTTTGCTTGATTTATAGAATGAATTATAGAAATAATACTTAGAACGATAATTATAAAATAAAATAAATATTGAAGTTTTAAATTTATATTTTTCATAAAATCTTTATAGTTTGAATCAAATTATAATAACATAAAAAATACAACATAAAAAAAATGAAAAAATTTTTTGATAAAAATTATTATTTTATATTTTTCATATTTTATTTAACGATAATTGGGGGATTTTACTTTAACGAAGATAGTTTGGGTGGAGCTAAACATGATTACATATATCACTTAAAATTTATTAATTTATTTAAAGAAAATAATATTACAAATGGTTTAAAAATGTTTACTGGTTCAGGTTATGAGGCAAGAAATTCGCCATTTTTCTACATAATTTACGCATTCCTTAACGATTACTTTTCACTCGAAACTTTGAGAAAATTGAACACTATAATTTCATTTTTAATAGCAATATTTTTTTTTAAATGTCTTAGGATTAAATACAGAAGTGAAAGCAATTTAATTATATCTTTAGTTTCATGTATTATCTTTATATCCCCAACCGTGCGATCACTTTCAATATGGCCCTACCCTTTATTGTGGGGAATTTTATTCTTTATAATTTCAATATTCTATTATTTAAAATTTTTAAAAAAAAAAAATAATAATTATCAATTTAGATATGCAATTTGCTCAACATTATTCTTAATATTAAGTGCATATCTACATCCACCACTGGCACTTTTCAATATATTTTATTTATTTAATTTTTATAAATTTTTAGATAGTTCAAAAATTTTATTAATTGTTTTAACTAATATACTTTTCATAATACCTGTTATAATTTTTTTAACAGAACATGGATTATTATTTTTTCATAAAGTTGAGGGAGAAAATGTAAATTTAGGTACTACATTAAACATTTTTAATAAAATAGTAATAATTTCTACAATTATTTTGTATTTTATTCTTCCAATAATTAATCCCCTAGAATTAATAAAAAAAATAATTAATAAAATTAATTATAAAAATATAATTTTATTTACACTTATTACAGTTTTATTTTCATTATTTTTTAATTATGAGTTTACTCAAATCCATGGTGGAGGATTTGTTCATAAATTTTCATATCTTATTTTTGGAAATAATATATTTCTTTTTTTTGTTTTTTTTCTGTCAATTATATGTTTTTATTTTTTGTTTGATGATAAAAAAGAAAATTATATTATTTATACATTAATAATATTAACTAATATTCAATATACTATTTATAACAAATATTATGATATTTTAGTAATAATCATATTTTTATTAATTTCTAAAATAGATTTTGATCATAAATTTTTTAAAATAAAAAATTCAATATTAATTTTTTATTCTATATATATTTTTTATTATCTAATTACTGTTTTTAAGCTAAAGATTTATGAACTTATATAACTGATTATTTAATTCATTTTAAATTGTTTAGAGCTTATAAAACTTGTTGTCTTTATACCATTTTACAATTAAGGGTAATTCGTTAAGAATATTTCTAAATTTTTTAATACCCAAGTATCTTTTAATTTTTATATTGCTTCCATGTGTTTTTAAAACATCCGCATTGTGTCTTTTAATTTTAATAATTTTTGGATTTATTAAAGTGAATTTTGATACATGATTAATTAATTTTAATATACTAGTTGGATTATTTGAGCACACATTAAATATTTGAAATTTTTTTTTAATTTTTTTTTTTATCAATTTTCTAATAATTATTCTTACATCATCTACATGAGTAAAGTCTCTAAAATGATTTCCATAATTATTAAGATAAAAATTTTTTTGATTGAATATAGAATTTAACAACTTAAATAAAAACATATCTGGTCTTCCATATGACCCATATATTGTAAAAAATCTTAAGCCTATAAATTTGATGTTAGAAATATTAGAATAGTCTTTAACAACTGTCTCATTCAATAGTTTTGAGGAAGAATAAATATTTATTGGATTAAGTTTAGATTTTTCAGATAGTGGAAATTTTTTTCCATCTCCATATACTGAGCTTGAAGAAGCAAAAATAAATTTTTTAACCTTATTCTTTTTGAGATTATCAAGTAAATTCAAAAATCCTTTAATATTACTATCTAAATAAGACTCTGGATCTTTTAAGGCATGACGAACTCCAGCTTGAGCAGCCATATGAATCACAAAATCAAATTTATTACGGTTAAATATTTTTTTAATTTTTTCTTCATTTGAAATATCTATTCTGTGAAAATAAAAGTTTTTGTTTTTCATTAAAACTTGTAACCTTTTTTTTTTTATTTTCTGAGAATAATAATTATTTATATTATCAATGCCTACTAATGTAAGTTTCTTGAAATTATTTAAAATATCATCACAAATATGATAGCCTAGAAAGCCTGCACATCCAGTAACTAAAATTTTCATTAACTTTATTCTTTTGATTGTTTTTTAATTAATTTCCATCTTTTAATATATCTTAAAAAATGTATTAACATTACTAAAAAAAGATTTTGATTATTATGTAATCTAATTTGTGTGTTCTCATTAAGATAATCTATATATTTTAAATTATCAGAAAATCCACCGGGCCGAAAATATCCTATTATTTCATTTTTTTTTGTTGAAATACCTTTCATTTTTTTTTTTACAATCATTCTATAAAATAAATCATAATCTGATGAATATTTAAATTTAGTATTATAAAAACCTAATTTTTTTTGTGATTGTGTTTTAATAAAAAAACCAACAGAGTGAGTTGTGTAAAAACCAAAAGTCCAATGTATTTTCCAAGGATAAAAACCCGACATGATTTTTTTATATTTTATTGTTGATCCAAATACGAAATCAATATCTGGTATCTTTGTAAAATAATCATTAATGATTTTTAGAGCTTTTGGGTAATAGAAATCATCAGAATTTAAAATACCTATTACTTGACCAGATGACAACTTAATTCCTTTGTTCATAGCATAATATAAGCCTTTGTCATTCTCCGATAATATTTTCAATCCTGATTTATACTTCCTCAAAATACTTTTTGTTTTATCTGTTGAGTTCGAGTCAATAATAATATGTTCATAATTTTTATAAATTTGTTTTCTCAAACTCAAAATATTTTTTTCGAGATATTTTTCACTATTTTTTGTAACAGTTATTATTGAAAATTTAATATTATTTATATTCTTCTTGATCATTAATATGTGTATAAGATAATTAAACTATATAAATTTAATTTATTTATGCAAATTTGTTACTGGTGCCCTTTCTTAACACATATTGCAACTATAGATGCTGTTAAAAATTCGGCTATTTCCCTAAAAAAATACTCGAATCATACTCAAAATACAAAAATTAAAATATTAAACACTTTTGGTGAGTGGGATTTTTATAAAAAAAATAATGATAATATTATTATTCATGATTTACAAAAATTTAATTTTCATAAACAGATGCCTAAAGAAGGTTTTTTTTCTAGTAGATTTACGTTTTTAATAATTTTTTTTTTAAATATTGTTCCACTTTTAAAATTTATAAAAAAAGAAAAGCCTGATTATTTAATTATACACTTATTAACAGCTCTTCCTATTGTACTAAGTCCATTTTTATCAAAAAATACTAAAATAATTCTAAGAATTTCTGGTTTACCAAGCCTTCATTTTATCAGAAGTTCTTTTTGGAAATTATTTTCAAAGTATTTATATCAAGTGACAACCCCTACAAATTTAACAAAAACTTTATTAATTGAAAAAAAAATTTTTAGTTTAAAAAAAATTAAACTTTTAAAAGATCCTATTATAAATAATAAAATTATTTTTAATAAAAAAAAAGAAAGAATAAACGACTTACCTATAAACGGAGATTTTTATCTTGGAGTTGGAAGATTAACAAAACAAAAAAACTTTAGTTTTTTAATCGAACATTTTGCAAAAAACTTACACAAATTTAATGTAAAGAAATTGATCATAATTGGTACAGGAGAAGAAAGACAAAATTTAAACAAAATAATTATCAAATACAATGCTCAAAATAATATTATTCTTTTAGGTTTTAAAAAAAATATCTATAAATATTTAACAAAATGTACTGCATTATTATCTACTTCAAATTATGAGGATCCAGGTTTTGCAATTATAGAGGGATGCTACCTAAAAAAAAAGATTATATCTTCAATTGTGCCTAATGGTCCACTAGAAATGTATAACTACTCAAACATGTGTTATTTTTACAAAAAAAATGATGAAAAAGATTTTGTAAATAAAATAATCATCTCTGAAAGTGACAAAAATAATATAACTAAAATTATTACAGCCATTAGATATGCTAAGCAGTTTACACTATTTTCTCACTACAAAAATTTGGTAAAATTAATTAGATAATTTATCTAAAAAATAATTAAATTTAATTAAACTTTTTTTATTAGAGAATTTTTCGAGGTTTTTTCTACAAAGTTTTTCTTTTTTAAAGAAAATTTTTGGATTTTTATAAAAATTTTCAATAATCTTTGATAATGCCCTAAAATCTTTAACTGGAAAAACAAACCCAAACTTTCCATTATTTAAAATTTCACTTGAACCACTTTTAAATTGTGAGGTTATTATCGGCATACAATGACTAGCTGCTTCTACCATTACTGTTGGCAATCCCTCATATAGAGAAGTTAATATAAATAGATCGCTAGATCTGTAAAATGAAGACAATTTTTTACTTTTATAAATCTTACAATCGATATTATTTTTATTTATATAATCTTTAATTAATTTTTCTCTTGTTCCATATCCAACTAAATTTAATCTAATATTATTTTTTACTTTTGAATGATTGATTGCTTTTAATAAAGTAAGGTGATCTTTTTGCCTCTCAAATCTTGCAATATTTAAAATGGTAATCTTGCTATTTTTAATATCTTTATTTCTTTTTTTAATTTTAAAAAAACAAGGATTATAAATTATTTCTACTTTTTTATTTATCAATGCTGATAAATCTTTACTTAACTCTTTACTATTAGAGGAGACAATATCAGCTTTGTGATATATCTTTTTAACTAAAAAACTAAGTATTTTATTTTTAAAAAATTGAATAGTATTTTCACTGTATTTTAACTGATCTGGATGATTAATTTCATATATAATCATTTTTAAATTTTTTATTTTACTTAAAAAAAATATTGCAGGTACATTTACAAAATATTGCATTGAAAAAAATATTTTTTTTAAAGAATTGTCACCTAATATAATTTTTTTAATCTGAATAAAACTCATGAGTGTTGAGCTCGCAGCTAATTTAATTATTTTTATTTTTTTTGAAATTTTTTTTACTTTTTCAAGAGTAAATATTGTTACATTATATTTCTTAAGATTAATTGATTTTAAAAATCTTATTAATGTAGTATCTCCACCTCCAATTCCACTGTACGGACTAAATACATATAAACTTGTTTTCATTGTTAGAAACTTAATATGTTTTTTATTGTTTTAGCTGGCATTCTATATATTGGAAGAGATCCAATGTCCTCTTTAAATGTTGCTTTTAAATTCCACGTAAAAGAAAAAATAACAAATAAAACTATACTAAAATTCTTTATTTTTTTTTTTGTAAAATTTTTACTTAGATATTTATTGATATAATTTAAATCTAAAAAATAATATTTTTTTATAATTAAATAAAAAATAGTTGTAAGCGAATAAAAATAAAAAATATTACACCACCTTCCCCAGTCTAAACCCATTAAGAATAAATTTAGTACTGGAAAACTTGCTAATAGAAATAATTTAGTTATTTTAATTTTACTAATAAAATTATTTTTAATTCTATTTGTTTTTTTTAAATTTAATAAGATTAGTATAAGTGGAAAAAAACCAACCAATAAGGCTACAGAATATCTTATTAGGTGGGAAATTTTAATATCTTTTAATAGTGACATATAATTGTCAAATATTGAAGATGTTACATATCCTAATGACATGTAACATCTCTCACCTACAAATTTTTGTAAATTTGAACACATAATATCTTGGTCTGCTATTGAGTAATTATTAAATAAAATTATATTAAAGACTATTATTGATGGTATTGCAGGCAGCACTATCCTATTAAAAATATCTAAAAAAGATCTTATTGATAACCCCATTAGAATAATAATTAAATAAAAACCTGAGAAAAAAATAATGGGTTCCCATATTAATAATAAAATTGGAAATGATAATGAAAGGTATATGGTCTGATTTTTTTTATGCTCGAAAAATATTAACAAAATTAAAAAATGAATAAATATCAAAACTTCTTTTCTTGCTAGTGTTTCAACTTCAGCCAAATGATAAACTATTAAAAGTGGAGAAAAAATACTTAAAATAATTAAAAAGTTTTTTTTAATTTGATTAATATATTTACACAATAGATAAAGATAAGACGAGTAGATTAGAATTTGAAATATTAAAATCACTAATCTGATTTTAATTTGAAAATATATTGCAATTTGAAAAAAAAATTCTCCTAAAAAACCTCTTCGTACAAAACCACCTTGATAATTTATTAACCACTCAGAAATAGTAGAGTCTGTGCCTCCTTCGTGTTTCCAAAACAATTGTATGGAGCAAAAAAATAAGATAAATAATAAATAATTTTTGAAGTATTTATTAAAATTTTTAAATTCTGAGTAAAACATTTACCAAAAACTATAACAAATCTTTGTTTATTAATTTTTTTATAACCTGATCAATAGAATGTTTTGGCTTCCATCCTAAATCTCTTTTTATCTTTCGAGTATCACAGTAAACTTTGTTGATTTCTTTATTTCTTAAATATTTGTTGTTATTTTTAATATAAAAATTTTTATCAATATTTTTAATGTAAAAAGCTTTTTTTATAAAATAATTTAACGAAATGCTTCTACCGGTTGCAACTATATAATCAGATCTTTTTAAGGAAGTGTTTATCTTATAAATTGCTTCGACATAATCTGGTGCCCATCCCCAATCTCTATAAATATTAGTATTTCCCATGATAAGTTTTTTCTTTATGTTAAATTTATTGACATAATCGATAATCTTTTTTGAAACAAAGTTTTTATTTCTTAATACCGACTCATGATTTGAAAGAATGCCATTAACACAGCTAACTTTAAAAGTTTCTCTATAATACTTAACTAACCAGAATGCATAACTTTTAGATTTTGCATATGGACTTAGAGGTTGAAAAGAGGTATTTTCATTACATATTTTTTTTTGATTACCAAAACAATCAGTTGAAGCTGAATTATAAATCTTTATTTTTAATTTATTTTTTCTACAAATTTCTAAAATGTTAAAAAGTACAATGATATTACTTTTATAAGAATCTAATGGTTCCAAAAAAGATTTACTTACAGAAGACAAGCCAGATAAATAATAAATTTGTGAAGGTTTATACTTCAGTATACATTTTTCAATAAAATCAGTCTTTTTCTCTGAATATTGAAATAGATTTATTTTTTTTAAAATAGAAAGTTTTTTTAAATTTTTTAAATTATTTTTTTTTAATGATCTTGTGAATCCAAAAATTTTAAATTTTTTATTAATTAATAAATTTGCTAAATATGTCCCATCTTGTCCAGACACCCCAAAAATAAAAATAATTTTTTTTTTCATATATCAAAATTTAATAAAATATTAAAAATTTAAATTAAAATTCTACATCTTTGGTTTTCTTTTAATAAAAATTCTACAAAAATTTCTAAATCCAAAAATTCTATTTTTTATTTTTTTTGGTTCATTTAAATTTTTATTGTTAAGTTTTAAAATGTTTGCATTACCCGTACCACAGAAACTAATTTCTAATTTAATATTTTCTAAATTTGCATAATAAATTTCAATTATTTTAGAAAATATTTTTCTATTCATTACTTCAGAATATTCACTATCTTTAAAAGAGTTTTTTACATATGGCAGCCAATTTATATCATCTAAAAAAACTCTGCCGCCTATTTTAAGATATTTAAAATACATATACAAAATTTTTTTTACATGATTGGGCTCATGTGAGCTATCAATATAAATAATATCAAATTTTTTATTATTTATTTTTTTTAATAAATCTGGGTCATCATCTCTAGAATGTATAAATTTCCACTTTTTATCATTGAATAGATTACTATGATCGTTCATATCAACTGATATTAATTTACCATTTAATTTTTTACATAATTCAAGAAACATTTTTGTTGATCTTCCATGCATGACTCCAAATTCAAGTATGTTTATATTTTTAGTTTTATTGATAAATGATTTGATATAATCAAGTTTGGGTTTATACAGAAAAGAAATATGATTTAGATTGTCTCTTTTTTTCATTTGGAATTATATTTTTTGAATTGTTTTATAAATTTTTAATTGTTAATAAAGTGTATACTAATACATTATTTTTCAATTTTTGTTATATGAATAAAACTCTAATTTTCACTGCAACATTTAATGAAAGTAAAAATATAGAAGAATTAATTTCAAAAATTTTTGATTTAAATAAAAACGTTGATCTGCTCATAGTTGATGACAATAGTCCCGACAAAACTTATGAAATAATTGAAGGTCTAGCTACAAAAAATAAAAACATTTTCTTAAAAAAAAGAGAAAAAAAAGATGGTTTAAATACTGCTCATACCTATGGTTATGATTTTGCAATAAAACAAAAATATGAAAAATTTGTAACAATGGATGCTGATCTATCCCATGACCCCATAGAAATTCCAAAAATCATAGATCTCCTAAATAATGAAGCTTTTGTTATTGGGTCAAGATATATTGCGGGTGGAAAAAATGATATGACTAAAGGCAGATTGTTATTAAGTAAACTTGGAAATAGATTTATAAAAACTATCTTGGCATCTAAATGTACTGAATTTACCTCTTCTTTTAGAGGTTTTAATTTAACAATGCTTAAAAATTTTCATTTTAACCAAATACAATCGAATGGTTACAGCTTTTTTATGGAGACCGTTATCAAACTTAATTTTTTAGGTTATGCAAGTTATGAATTTCCAATTCATTTTAAAAATAGAGAGTTTGGTGAATCTAAAATTCCTAAAGGTGAAATATACAGAACTTTATTTAATGTGTTAAGGCTATATATTTATAAAAAGAAAAATAATATTAACTAGAATTAATTTTATATATCTTTAAACATCTATTTTTACTTGCGTACAAACAATAAATTAACTGATATTTTTTATGTAATTTATTTTTTAAAATATTTACTGTTATTAAGTATTTGATTTTTTTTTTAAAAATTTTTTCATATTTTGAAAAAAATTTATTACTATCTTTAGATTTTTTAAATGGATCTATTAAGATAAAACAATTTGATTTAAATTGACTTAATTTGAAGTCAAAAATATTACCACAATACAATCTAACATTTTTTTTTCTTATTTTTAATGAATGATTATGTACTTCTCTATCAAACTCTATTCCATAAGATTTAATTTTATTTAAAACACTCAAA
>CERI01114342.1_pt1 | contig 10499 bp, 13 predicted proteins | sample 350261 | NCBI WGS metagenome assembly CERI01 (sample SAMEA2620979, study PRJEB7988) | marine metagenome | isolation source: saline water (ENVO:00002010), including
TTCATCTCTCATCATTTGTTCATCTCTCATCATTTGTTCATCTCTTATCATTTGTTCATCTCTCATCATTTGTTCATCTCTCATCATTTCTTCATCTTCCATCATATTATTTCTATTAATTGGTTCATTAGTTTCTTGTGATGATATTATAAGTTCTGCCATATCATTTTCTTGTTCTTTTGTTAATTTTTTATCAATATTATATTTTTTTAATTTATTATTAGCATCTTTATATGTTAATAAAGAATTAATTGATACAATAATAATAACAATAGAATATAATATAACAAAAAATGTAGTAACCCACGCTATTACACCACACCACCAAGTTTTACTATTTAATGTTCCGCCAGTAACCATACAAGTTAATTGTACTAATGATAATACAATACCAGGTATTGCTAATAATAATATTGTAAATATTGACATTATTTTTTTACTAGTACTTAAATCATTTTCTGATATAAAGAATGCTATACATAATATTAATACTGTTATAAATATTGCTATAGCAGCATATTTAGATTGTGAAGAACCTATAATTGCTTTTGATAAAGTTGAAGCCATTATAATATTTATATATTTCTATCTATAAAGATATAAGAAAAATAAAAAATGATTTAAATATATAATATATATTAATTATTATAATTAATTTTTAATGGGTATTCCTTATTATTTTTATATCTTAACTAAAAAATATGATAATATATTATCTAATTTTTTAGATATTAAACCGGACATTTATTATTTTGATTTTAATGGTATTATACATCCTATAAGTTTTAATAAAAATAATGAAGATGATATAATTGATTCTTTATGGTTAAAAGTTAATGAATATGCTAATAAATTTAAACCTAAAAATTTATATATATGTGTTGATGGTGTTGCACCATTAGCTAAAATTATACAACAAAGAAAAAGAAGATATTTATCTACATATAAAAAAAAAATAGACAATGAAAAAATTATTTGGGATACTAATGCTATTACACCAGGTACTGAATTTATGAATAAATTAAATATTTATTTTAAAAATAAAATTAGATATAATACAAATAAATATACTAATTTTAATTATTCAGGTTCTGATATTTGTGGTGAAGGCGAACATAAAATAATTAATATATTAAAAAATTATGATAATAAAATTTCTATTATTCACGGTTTAGATGCAGATTTAATTATATTATCATTAATGTCTCATAAAGATAATATTTATCTTATGAGAGAAAATAATAATGATAATTTTAAATATTTAAATATAACTGAATTAAGAAAAGCTATTATTTCTGATTTAATTATAAAATGGAATTTAAATTCTGATGATTATATTGATATATTTTCTAATAATTCTATTAATTTAATTGAAAGTTATTGTGTTATGTGTTCATTATTAGGTAATGATTTTATACCACATTTATTAACTGTAAATATTAAAAATAATGATTTAGATATTTTATTAAATCATACTAAATATTCTATTAATAATAATGGTTTATTAGTTATTGATGGTTTAATTAATCATAAATGTTTATCTGAAATTTTTAATCAATTATCTATTACTGAAAATGATGATATTATTAAAATTACTGAAAATTATATTAATAAAAAAATTAATAATTCTAATATTAATAGCGAATATTATGCTATTAAAAATAAAGATGATTTAGCTAAAAAAATTTATTCTAACCCAGATAAATTTAAATATAATTATTATTTAAATAAATTTAATACAAATATTTTAATTGATAGTTCTTTAATTAATAAAGCATGTTTTAATTATATTAAAGGTATTTATTGGACATATTCTTACTATAAATATAATATTATTGATCATGAATGGTATTATCCTTATAATTTTCCACCGATTATTAAAGATATTAGTAATAATTGTATTGGTAATTCTCCACCTGATATTATTAATAATGGTGATTTTATTGATAATGATATTCAATTATTAATTGTTTTACCTAAATCTAGTAATAATTTATTAAAAAATAATATCAAAAAATATACTGAAAATATTAATTATGGTTTATATCATATGTTTCCTGATAAATTTTATATTCATACTTATCTTAAAACACATTTATGGGAATGTTGTCCTGAATTACCTAAAATTAATATAAAATATATTAAACAAATTTTAAAAAAAAAATAAAAATATATTTATTTTTTAGATATGAAAAATAATAATAATAGTATTTATATTTTTATAATATTATTATTAATATTATTTATTATTTTTTATTATATAAATATGAAAAAAAAAATTCAAGAAAAATTTGAAATAGTAGAATTAAAAAATAATATAGATAAAGAATTTATTAAAAAATATTCATCTAAAATATAAAAAATATTTTTTTTTCTTTATATATATATAAATGAATTTATTCTAATTTATATTTTTTCTTTTTGTATCTTCCACAACTCACCTACCTTTTTCATAAGGTCCTGTTGAGAAAGTTCTGGAATTTTTTCTTTAAGAATATGCATTTTTTCCTTTACAAACAGATTATAAGCAGTTGGTTTGCGCTTCTTTTTTGGTTAGGTATCATCATCACCATTTTTTTTTGTTTTTTTTTAGGTTAAGCAATTTTTTTATCAGAACTAATCTGATAATAAACATTAGTAAGAATCTTACCAAGTTCAGAACGTGTGTACATCATTTAAGTATCAATAATAATAATAAACTCTTCAACAGTCTGCTGTGTAGTAGTAGTCATTTTAAATTTCAATATTTGTTTTATATTTGAATAGAGTTTTTTGTATTATTTTGTAATAACCATTATAATATTATATAAAACAATAAAATTTTTAATAAAAAAAATAATATAGAAAAAAAGTACATTTCATAAAAAATTTTAAAATTTTAAAATAATTTTATAAAAATAAAAATAAATTAAGAAATGTACTATTTTAAATTAAGTATAATTTATAAAAATATATAAGTAAGAAAATATAATTATATTAAAAATAAAAAAATGCCTAGAAAAAAGAAAACAGATATAATATCAGATAAAGATATAATAAAAAAAAATAAAAAGAATATAATGAATACTATGATAAAAGAAAAAGAAAATGATGAAGAACATATAATATTACAATTACCATTAAATCAAGATACAATAAATAATATAATAAATAATGATAATATAAATAAAAATAGCAAAATAGAACCAATACCATATGAGAATAATTGTTTTTATGATATAAATAATAAAATAATAATAAATGAAAATTATAATGAAATAGAATTAGATAAAAATACATGTTTAGTTAATTATCAAAATAAAAAAAAAAAAAATTGTTATTGGTGTATTCATCCAATAGAATATAATATATATAGTATGCCAATAAACTATAATAATATATCAAATACATATACGTGCTGTTTTTCTTTTTGTTCATTACAATGTGCGAATGCTTATAATTTTTCTATTAATTCAGGTAGTGATAAAGTATGGGAAGTAAATAGTTTAATACAAATGTTAGGTAAATTATATAATATGGAATTACCAATAAGACCTGCACCATCTAGATATTTATTAGATATATTTAGTGGAGGTAAATTATCAATAGAAGAATATAGAAAATTACATTTATCAAATGAAACATCACATATATTAAATTTACCACCAATGATAAATATAACACCAAGTTATGAAGTAATAAATACATCATATATAAAAAGTTTATCAGAAAATATAAAAAACGCAGGTATAACATCACAATTTATTAAAAATAATAATAATGAAGAAATAATAAATAATAATATAAATAATAATATAAATAATAATATAAATAATACAATAGATGTTAAAAAAAATATATTAGAAAAATTTAATATAATGTAAAAAAAAATGATATAAAGGATATAATTATATAAGAATATGAAAAATATGAGTAATGTATATTTTAGTAAATATAAAGTATCCACTATAACTTGTAATGCGAATATTGGTATAGATATTAGTATAGATTTATCAATATTATACGATAATATAAATCCAATAGATGAAGATGATAATATAATATGGATACAAAATTTAAAAGATAATTGTGAATATGTAAAAGGTTTTTATCCAAAAAAAATCAGAAAATCAAAAAAAAATAATAAAAAAAAGAATAGATTTGATAATCAAATAACAATTATTTATAAATTCAATAAAGATTATAAACCAAATATTAAAATATTTAAAAATGGAAATATACAATTAACAGGTATAAAAAATGTAGAAGATACTGATATTATTGCTAATAAAATTATAGAATATGTAAAAAAATCATATAAAATAAATAAAGATATAGATTTATCAGAAGATAAAATAGATTTTTTAAAAAAATTACAATTTAGTAATTTTAAAATAAGAATGATAAATAGTGATTTTAAGACATATACTAATCCGGAATTAACAGATAAATTTAATATTAGAAGAAAAGAATTACATAATTTATTAATAAGTAGTAAATATAATAATAAATGTAGTTTTCAACCAGGTATTTATCAAGGTGTAAAATTAGAATATTATTATAACAATAATAATAATAATGGAATATGTGTATGTGAAAATCATGTATTTAATAAAAAGTTTAATAATATATGTAAAAAAGTAACTATTGCAATATTTGAAAGTGGAAGCATATTAATAACAGGTGGTATTACATTTGAACAAATTGATATAGCATATAAATATATTACAAAAATTATAAAAGATAATACAGAATCATTAAAAAGACCAAATATAAATATATTTGAAAATTTATAAAAAAGAATTTATAATTTATAACATTGTATATTTGATTTTTCAATATCAACAAAATCAAATATTGATGGTTTTGGATTATTACCAGGTCTATAAGTACTAGGTATATGATTTTTTGCATAAAATTCATTAGCATATGCTTCTGCAGTTGGTTCTATTTTTTTATTTAAATAATCATTACCCCAAGGTTTTCCAGAAAAACTTTGTTCATCTTTATATAAACCAGCATTAGGTACAGTTGGTGGTATAACAACTTTATTTTTATCTGTATTAATAAAACTATAATTCATAATAATTTTATTGTTATCTATATATATATATTATATTATTTTTCCATAAAATCTTTATATAAATCTTTACCTACTTTAATTGATGCTTTTTCAGATGTTGTTTTATTATTTATAATATCTTCTCTTAAATTAATCATATATTTAAATCTATCCATATCCATATCAGGTCTTAATACCATATCAAATAAAAATGGATATCTTTCCTTTAAAAATTTATATTTATTTTCAATTTCTATATACTTTTGATCTGTTTCTTTATATGCTTCTTTTAATTTTTCAATTTCATAATTTGTTCTTATTTCCTTAATTATACTTAATAAATCATTTGTATTATATCCATCTTTAATAAAGTCCTTATTATTATCTCTATTTCTTTTCATAACTATATATTATTATATTATAATATTTTTTTATATCTATTAATCATCTATTTCTATCCAATTATTAGGTATTAAATCTACTATACTATTATCTTTATAATTTTTACCAAACCATTTTTTTGGATATATTATTATTTTATTTTCTTTTTCTGAAAAATAACCTCCAAACCAAGAAAATGTACTATTTGCAATTATTAAATGGTCACATAAAGACATAAATAATATTTGTTCCCATTCATTTATACTATCATTTATTTTTATAAAATTTATTTTATTTTGAAAATAAAGATTTAAACGATTTATATATTTATTTACAATATTATTATCAATATTTTGACAAAATACTAAAATATTATAATTAATTATATTATCATTATTTATTGATAATTTATTATTTAATTCACTTAATGCTTTTATATAATATTTTATTGTTTGTATTGGATGAAAATCTTGTAAAAATATATAATCTCCTAATCTAAAATGTATTCCAATCGTTTTTTTTGAAAATATATAATTATATTCTATTTTTAAATTATTTTGTAATTTTTTTATATTTAATAATTCTATAATTTCATTATAATTTTCTTCAAAATATTTATAACTCTGAAAAAATCCATCTATATATATATTATTTATTATTAAATTTGTATAATTTTCTAAATTTATTTTATCATAATTAAATGATTTTTCTTTATATTTTATATTATTTGATATATTTTTTTCTATTTCTTCTTTATTTGTCTTTACTACCTTATCTTTTATCACATTTAAAAATATATCAAAATATGTTTTTTTATTTTCATATATTGTTTTATTTTCTTTATCACAACATATACGATAATCAATATTATATTTTAATGATAAATTAATAGCATTAAATATTTGAAATAATTGATTACCTAATTGAGCTTTTAAAATTATATATAACATTTATTTAAATATTAAATATTAAATATAATATATATATAATATTTAAATAAATATTAATGAAACATTTATGGATTAATATTGATAAAAATATTAAAAGATTTGATTTTATGACTAAACAATTTAAAAATAATAATTATGATAATATTCGTATTTCTGCTATTACACCTAATATGTTTGATACCGTTTTAGAACATAAAAGACCATTATCTTGTAGATTTCCTGGTTGTAATAATTGTGAATATGAATTTGCTTGTTTATCAAGTCATATAAAAGCAATGAAAGAATGTCTTAAATATGATGATAAATATTTTGTAATAATGGAAGATGATATTTATTTACCTTTTAATATTAATTATAATGAATTATTAAAAAATGTTAATGATGATATTGATATTATTCAAATGATGGTTTTATATAATAATACTGTTGAAACATTATATAATATTAATGAAACTAAAAATATAAATTTTATTAATTGGCAATATTTATTACCTTCAACAGGTATGTATATAATTTCTAAAAAAGGTGCTCAAAAATTTGTAGATAGATATATTAATAATAATAATAAATTTGATTTTTCTAATTCTACTTGTCAAATTGTTGCTGATGTTTTACTTTATACTTCTTTTAAAACTATTTGTATGACCTTACCTTATTGTTATCCTAATATTGAAATGGGTAGTGAAATACATCCTCATCATTTAAATGCTCATTATAAAGCTATACAATCTATTAAAAATGTAATAAATAATAAAAAAAATTATCCTTTCGTTATTGAAAGATTTGAATTAATTTAAACACGAATATCATCTGTTTTATCTAATTTATATTCATCGTTAAAAAAATATATTGCTATTATTTTTTTTCTCATATTTCTTAAATCTTTACAAACTAATAAACTACAACTTGTATCTTTTAACCATTTTTTAAATAATTTATCATAATATGGTGGTAATTCAGACATTAAAGGATATTTATTAACATCTGAACATGCTAACATAACTGCTTCTTCTGCAAGCCCTATTATATGTGAAAAATGTTTAGTAATACAATCTCGACATCTTTTATTTTTATTTGCTAAATGTTCCTCTAATAATATTGATTGTTTTACTATTTGATGCATATTATATTTTGGATCACTAACAGGATCTAATGAATCACATCCAGTTTTTTTACACGCTGTTCCATCATCCTTTTTTATTCTTAAATTATCTTTTCTTTTATATTCATTATTATTATTTATCATATTAAATTTTTCATATTTTTCTTTTTTTTTTATTTGTAATGATTTTTTTTTCTCTAAATATCCATAATATATTATTATTGTTAATATAGAAATTAATAATAATAAAATAACTAATATATCATTATTCATATTATATAATTTTATATCCCCTATATAAATATAACAATATATATTTTTAATAATTATATTTTATATATATAGGAAAGTTGATTAGTTTATATGCCTGTAAAAAAAGGAACTCGTAAAAAAGGTGGTAATCTACCAGTTGGTTATTTAGCTAGTTCTGCTCCTGAAAAAGGTAGCGAAGTAGAAGCAGTACACGCTGTTACTCCAGAATCTTTAAAAGAAATTCAATCTGGTACTGAAGTTAAACAAGACGGTGGTAAAAAAAAAAGAAAAGCCGGTCCATATGCTTTATTTGTAAAAAAAAATTATGCTAAAGTTGCTAAAGAACATCCTTCTTGGAAAGCAACAGATTGTATTAAAGAAATTGCAAAAATGTGGAAAAATAAAAAATAAATATTTAACTTAATATTTTTATTTTTATATTTATATAAAAAAATGATATATTATTAAATTTACTATTATAATTATAATGAGTTATAATTATAATTCTTTTAATTTTTCAAATAATAATTCCTCTACTAATATTAATGATTTATCTAATAGAATTTCTAAATTAGATAGTATTGTTTATAATATTATTAATCGTTTCACTTCTCGTGCTGAATTTGGTTATAAAAAATATAAAACAAATATGGACCGAAGTGATTTAACTATTATTCAATGGATTGATCATTCTATTGAAGAAAAAATGGATGATATTATTTATATGGAAAAAATTAAAAAAGAATTAATTAATAAAAATTTAAATGATTTAAATCTTGATAATAATAATAATTTAAATAATAATAAAAGAAATAACTCTTTTGATGATGTTAAATTATTATTTAATAATTTATTTGCTTTCAATAATGGTAATAAACCTAGTGAAAAATAATTAATTTATTTTTTACTAGATTTATCATCAATATTAATATCTCTTTGCATTGTTATATATAGTTGTTGTAATTCTTTAAGTCTTGCTAAATTATTCCTTCTCGCTTCTATATTTGAATCTATTTTTACTAATTCTTTATATAAATTAATAGTATTCATTAAATTAAATAAATTATATTTATTTCTATTTAAATCATTATTTATTTGATTTCTTCTTTGTCTTTGTTCATTAAGACCTTGTTCAAATAATGATATTTTTCCATAATTACTACCTAAAAGACTTTTTGGTACAATTTTTTTTCTAGTTTCTAATGGTAAATCCATAAATCCTATTTCTCTTTTTTTATCTGTTCTATCTGTACTATCTGTACTATCTGTACTATCTCTCTTTATTTTTTTATTTGAAGATTTATCGTTGCTATTATCTTTACTTCTAAATAAACTTGTTAAACTTTCATATAATCCTCTTCCTTTTTGTTTTATTTTTTTATTCTTTTTATTTTTTTTCTCTTCTCTATTTACTTTATTTTTAACTAATTTTTTTTTATATTTTTTATCCATCCTATATATAATTTATATTTTATTATATATTTTCTATATTATAACCTAAATTACCTAATATATCTTCTATTCTATTATATTTATCTGTTAAATTATCTAATTTATTATTTAAACTATTTATTTTTAATACTTGCTCATTTGATGACATTATATCACTATTGAATTGTGTTATTATATTATATATATCATTTATATTATTATTAAATATTGTTGTATTTTCTGTAACATATTTTGATAATTTTATATAATTATCAAACATCGTTATTGAATGATCATTTGTATCTACATTCGAATTCAATAATGTCGTATTATATTCATTATTATATGTATTATATAATTCATCCTCTATATTCACATCTATTAATTTTGTTACTATATTACCATTTACTACTAAATTTTCATTATATATTCCATTTACTATATATTTATTTTTGTCTCCCTGATATATATTATCTAATGTTAATGTCTCTATTCTATTTAATATCATATTATTTATTGATACTATATAATTTGATATATTTGTATTTGTTTCATTTAATATATTATTATAACTATTATTATATATAACTAAATTACTATTAACTTGATCATTTATTTTATTTAATAAATATTCACTTTCTGCTATATTATGATTTGTTATTTTATCTATATACAAATTACTATATAAATTCTCTAAATTATCATCTATACTTATATCTAAATTTTTTGTTATTATATTTCCATTTACTATTATATCATCATTATATATATTATCTACTATATATTTATTTATATTTCCTTGTATTACATTATCTAATGAAATCGTCTTTATCTTATTATCTACATGTAAATCTATTAATCTAAAATAATTTGACATATTATTATCCACTATACTATTTATTCTATCCTCTAAATAATTACTATTCCCTGACATCGCATTTGATAATCCATAATTATATTCATTATCATAATATAATGATAATTCATCTTCTATATTTACATCTATTAATTTTGTTACTATATTACCATTTACCACCAAATTCTCATTAAATATATTACTTATTATATATTTATTTATTTCACCCTGTTGTATATCATCTAATGTTAAATCATTTATTTTATCATTAAATAATTTATTTATCTGCATCATATAATTATCCATTCCATTGTCTATTATCTCTGTTATTCTATTCTCTAAATTACTATTATTACCTATTGTTGGTTCATCTATTATTACATTCCTTAATATATTTGATATATTAGCATATGTATCTCTCTCGTCATTAAATGGATTTACAAATAAATTACTATAATATAAATCTGTATAATATTCTGTATCTAA
>CERI01022731.1_pt1 | contig 10492 bp, 12 predicted proteins | sample 350261 | NCBI WGS metagenome assembly CERI01 (sample SAMEA2620979, study PRJEB7988) | marine metagenome | isolation source: saline water (ENVO:00002010), including
AGGTACTCCATACAATGTAAGTGGATGCTCTCCTATTGTATTAGAAACAGGTTGCAATTCAACATTTACCGAAGATGAATTAGGGGATAAATACAGATTAATAGATGGTGTTGATATTACGAATTTCCATTTACTATCATTATTAGAATATAGTAATGAAGATATTAATTGTTCAGGTATAGGTGCAAGTGGTGTTTCATGTTCTGGAACAGTAAATACTAGCGGTTCAATAAATTGTTCTGGAAATAGTTCAGGTATTGGAACTATTTCATGTAATTCTAGTGGGGTATTTATATTAGATGGATGTAGTGGTATGGAAATATCCGCTTCTTCTGCGATAGTTCAATCGGGGGACGATGTCAACCAATCAATTCCAGATCCCGCAAGTCCAGATCCCGCAAGTCCAGTTCCCGAAATTCCAGATTCCGTCAAATGCCCTCGGTCAGTTATCGCGACGGACACTAATTATGTGTTGACCCAGCCAGCACAACTAAATTATAATGTTGGACAAACTGTAAAAGCAAATTGCGTATCTGGGTACAGAATCGCAAACAGCAATGATGTTAATGGAATGTGGGAGGGGATATGCTTATCAACAGGCGAATTCTCGGGAGAGAAACCGGTGTGCACGTCGCTAACCTAGGTGCTCGCGAAGCCCTCATACCTGTGGACGAGCTTAACTTCTTCGGATTACCCGCGACATCGATCACAGTCCTATATTGACGTCCTCCCGGTTCAGACACTACCCAGATACTATTACAACGCTTTAAATCTTTCTATAGATTCTCCAGTATCGCCTGTGATGCACAGTATAGGATTGTTCCCTGTTGTGCTGAGGAAATGAAGAGACTTCAATGTCTTAACGGTCGAATTAGTCTATAGTTCTTAATAAATATTTCCAAAATCAATAAAATATTATTCACTCTGGTAATACAGGATATCCCTCCCAACTATATCTTTTCATAAATGTATTTGTGTGAAAACTCTTAGGATAATAATAATCTTCATTTTTTAAATTATCGTTTAAATGCAAACTATTTTCGGGTAAAACTAATAATAGTTGTTCTTTAGGTTCTAAAGATTCTGAATCAGGTTTTATGATATCTAATGAATCTATATTTTTTAAATAATCATTTAAATCTTCTAATAATGGTGAATAATGATATCTGTAATACCATTTCCAGGATAAATTACTATCAAAATAATAATTTGTCGTCCAAACAATTGACTCTAAATAATTTTCACATATATTTTTCTTTTCAATCAAAATAACATCATCAAATGATGGATCATAATTTCTGTTTAAGAATTTATTATAAAAATAATATCTAGTTTTATGATTTTTAAAATCTTTAAAAACCCATTTCTCATTATCTCTATCAATTACGGGTAAATGATTTTTAAATTCAGTGGTATATTCTTCAGTAAAATCATTAAGATCATTTTTTTTATATGAATGATAAATATTTTCATAAATATTTAGATATTTCTTTTCTTGATTTTTTCTTATATTCAGAATATTTTCTAATTTTTCTTTTTCTTTTGAACAAAGTTTATTGATAAAATATTTAAAATTTTTAAGATCTAGTTTATTTTCATAAATTAAGTAAAAATATCCACTATGGTAAGTCTGGCAAGAATTATAAACTTCTAGTAAATAATCTAATCCACCGTAACGGATATTAATCATAGGAGAATTATGAATAAAATCATTTCCTATGAAAAAACACAAAAAAACATAATCATTAATAGTTGTTTGATTACTAATTTTATAGTCTCTTTTAATATCTTTTACTAAATATTTTTTAAGAATATTGATATCTAAATAAATAAATTCACAATCAACTTGTTCAAAATTATATTCAGTTGTTTCTCTTAATAAATAAATATTATTTTCACGTATCAAAGATAAATGAATTAAATCAGCATCTAATCCATAAACAATATTTATATCGTTATTATTTTGATTTTTAAGAATTTCCATTATTTTATGTTCTCCTTCACCTTTGATAGTAGAATCAGATATTTTTATATTTTTATGATTTTTAAAATTTTTTTTTAAGAATTTATTTAAGTTACTCATGAATTTCGTTCCAGGAGTAATTGCATTAGTATCCCAAATCTTTTTTTCTAGAGCAGATTTAAATCTTCTTTTTCTTTGTTGTTCAATTTTTGATCTAGGGCATACTCCATCTATAGCAAGATATATTAAATCTTTTGGTTTAACAATATCAATAATTTTAAGAATATATTCTTCTATTTTTTTTAAAATTTCTTTTTCATCGGTTAATCCTCTACAGCAAGGATGGATTAAACAATTAAGATCAAAAAAAAGATTATTTACATTTAAATCATAATTAGTTTGATGAATTAAAATATCATTATAAGATTGAATAATCGTTTTAAAATAACTTGGGACACCCATAATTAATAATATTATTAAAATTATTTTAAATATTGTATAATATAAATGCCTAAGAAATCTCATAAAAAACAAACAAAAAAAGTAAAATCTAAAAAACCTATGAAATCTAAATCAAAATTATTTACAGATGTTAATAAAATGTTATTAACAAAAGATAAAATTAAAGGTATGCTATTATTCGATCCAAATTCTAAAGTAATGATGAAGAATATTTTGGATAAATTACCTGATGATAAAGATTCTATTGAAAATGAATTTGATTTAGTTTTTAATAAAATTAAATCTCACTATACTCCGTTAATAGTAGAATTTAAAAAAGATAAAAATTTATTTAATTAAATTAATTTTAAATAAAATATATATATTTAGTATAAATGGATAATATTAATATGGGTGATTTATTCACAACGAAAATGTGTAGTCCTTTAATTGCTTTTGCAGTTATAGTTGTTATCTTTGGGATATCTCTATTTAATACTAGAAGTGTTTTAAAGAGTTACAATACAACTAAGATGGATAATTTATTTAATGTATTTTCCTGGCATGAAGTTAAATTAGTAATTGTAATTGGGATAATTCTTTATGGAATGTGTCAATATAATCAGGTATATTTAGCATGGATTTTTATGTTTTTACCGGTAATATATTTAACTATTAAGAATTTAATGATATTTTTATTTGTTTCTTTAGCACATCAGAATGCTCCTAAAGCGCAAACTGAATATCTCCAACAGAATTATGGAATGGCACCAGCAATGCAACAGGCAATGATGCAATCAGTTCAACAACAACCAGTTGATAAAACAATTAATATGGTTCCATCAATACAACAACCTATGAGTTCAAGTTTACAACAATTAGCAGGTCAGGGAATGCAAGCACCATTAGGTCAGCAAATGAATTCTAATGAATTTGCTCCAGTAGGATTCAGTTAAATTTTTTTATAAATTTATAATATAATGTTTTATTTTATCATACTTTATTTATTATTTGGATTTTATCATTTAATATATAATTTAGAATTAGATCCTCAATATACTGTATTACTTTTATTCTTTACATTTAAGATAATTATTAATTTTAGAAAATGTACATTATCCTATTTAGAGTGTAAAATCCGTGGAGTAAAAAAAGAAGATGGATATATTAATACATTTTTTGATAAATTATTTGATATAAGAAATGAAAATGAAAAGATAATACAAGTCTTATTAATTATGAGTTTTATAGTTTTATATTATGCTTTTTTCGTTAAAAATACAATGTTGATCTTTGTTTTAAATGATTTAAAAGATAAAGGATTAAGTTTAATTAACTATAAATGAAATATTTATCATTTGATGTAGGTATTAAGAATTTAGCATATTGTTCATTAAATGAAGATAAAAAGATTTTAGATTGGGGAATAATTAATCTTAATAGAGATCCTAAATGTCAGTGTGGAATAAAAAAAGAATGTTCTAATACAGCAACTTATGAAATTAAAGATTCTGATAATAATGAAGTAAAATATTGTTGTTCAGCACATGTTAAGAAATATAAAAAAAAGAAAAAATTAAATTCTAATTATGATATGTTTAAGATTTCACAAATATTAGTAGAAGAATTAAATTCAAAAACAGATTTTTTAAATCATGAAATAATTTGTATAGAAAATCAACCAGCATTAAAGAATCCTACTATGAAATCTATTCAAATGATATTATATTCATATTTTATTATTGAAGGAGTTTGTAAAGATCCTATATGTGAAAATGTTCAAATGATAAATGCACGGAATAAATTAAAGGTTTATAAAGGTCCAGAAGTAGAATGTAATTTTACAGATAAATACAAACGAAATAAATATCTTTCGGTTGAATACACAAAAAATATGATATTAGAAGAAGATCAAGAATTCATAGATTTATTTTCAGAATCTAAAAAAAAAGATGATCTCGCTGATGCTTTTTTACAAGGGATTTATTTTATTGAGAAATAATAAATGGATATTCAAAGACATTTAAATCCTCCTGGTAGTCAGCATGTGTTTAGATCTGGAGTAAATCTTGCGATTATATTAGATACAAACCCTCATTCTAAAATTTATAAAGGTGTTATAGAGAAGAGGGATTTATTCGATTTAAGTAATAGAAATCTAGAACATCCTCATTTAACATTACATATGATTAATTTTAATTATAAGCATCCTTTTATGAAAAAGTTTAATATTTTAAAAAAAATGAAAGATTTTTCAAGAGAATGTTATAATGAAATTTTAAAAGGATATAAACTAAAATTAGATAATTATGAATTATTAGGTAAACCTCAAGATCCTACATATGCCATTAAGTATAAATTAAATTATCCTAAGAGAATAACATATTTTCGTTTATGTTTATATAACAAAATTTCTGAATTAATAGGTTTAAAGGATCATAAAGATTTTAAGAAAGGTTTAATTTATAGATTAGAAAATAATAGACATGTTTATATTTATTCAACACCAGATGGGATACCATTATATGGTATACATGAATATTATCATGGAGTAAGTAATTGGGAACCCCATATAAGTTTATTTAAATTAAAAGAAAAATCATTATCAAGTGATAGAGAACTAGGTGAATTATTTTTTGGTACAAGAGATTATAAAAATATAGATAAAGAAGATATTAATTTAATAAAACCTCTTAGAGGTCAACCAAAAATAGAAATTAATGATTTAATTTTGAATGAATATAATTTTGGTAAAATAAAGATTTCAACAATCGGTGCAGTTAATGAAATAGAATATACTGGTGCAACAAAAAGGAAAAAAAGGAAAAAATCTAAAAAAAAAAAATCAAAAAGGAAAAAATCTAAAAAAAATAAAACTAAGGGAAATAGAAATAGAAATTAATTTAACCTACACAAACAATTTTCATCATAAAACCCTGAAATTTTTCTGGGATATTAGGATTATAGAATCTCTTTTCAACCTTATGAATTCCAGTAATTTTAAATTTTCTCAATACCTTGTGATTATTAATTAGATTAATAGAATTATTATCTAGAATATCTTTAAAACGATTATCATTAATTAGTTGATAGTGACTAATTGGATAATAATTAACTTCTCCAATTCGTGAAATATGGCAATCAAGTGCAGGATTGAAGACAATAGGTTTTCCATAACTCATTTTGATTTAGTTTTTTAAGATTTACTTTGATTACTTTTTTTGTTTTAATTTTCAAAAACTTTAATTTCAAATTTTAAAAGAATAAATATTTAAAGAATACGTTTAAATATTTAAAGGATTTTTTGTATATAGTAGTAAATGTCTAATGTTTTATTGGATTCTCTTAAAGAATTTTATTTAATTAAAGAAAATAAAATTAAATTAGTAGAGATTTTGAATAATTCAAATAATATTTCTTTAAGAATTATTGATTGGTTTGTTACAAATTATTCAAAGAAATATAATACATTATATTTCACTGATGATAAAAAAAATATAATAACAGAAAATTTAGAGGAATATAAAGATTTGAAACAATTTAATGTTTATTATTCGTATAAAACTCAATTAAAGTCATATTCAAAAAAGAAATTTGATCCATTTTGTAGAAGAGATCGTATTGAATTTAATATCAGTAATGATAAAATAATATCAACATTAGGACAATTAAATTTTTTTAAATGGGCAATAAATAATTCTATTTTGGAATATATTTCATTAAATTATAAAGAAATTGAAAATGATATGAATATTTGTTATAATAATATTCATAAAGTTAAAGAAACAAATTCTAGAAAAAAAAGACAAGAAATATCAAAATCTGCCACGCGAGGATTAAATTCTAATAAAATAAAGGTTGTTATAGAATTTAATTAATTAATTTAATTAATATTTCTGAAAAAAAAATATTTTTATATTATAAAATGAATCAAGTCAAAAATTTAGTTGCTCCAGTATGTAATGTTATTCAAAGTAATAAACAAATGTTAAGTTTGGGTTTAGTTTTATTTGTGGTTACATTGATGTTACCACTCGATCAATTGTTAAGAAGTAACATGAAAGCAAATTTAGTCAACAACCTTAAAGGTCAATTGGGTATGCTTACCAGTGTAGGTAGTGCTCTTTTATTCTTATGCTTATACTTCAATAATGACACACTTAATTTAGTTCTTTTACTTTATGCCTGTGTTCTCCTTAAATTATTGAACTAAGTTAAAGCATAAACTAAACAAAATTAGTTAATAAAGATATAAATTAACAAAAAAATTTTAATATTTTATTTTAAGATTATTTAAACTATCTAATAATTAATTAGTTATTAGTCTTTGCTTTCCTAACTTTCTTAACCTTTACAGGTTCTGGTGCGGGTGCTTCTTCATCTTCATCTTCATCTTCATCTTCATCATCATCTTCATCTTCTTCTTCTTCTTCTTCTTCTTCTTCTTCATCAGATTCAATAAACTGAACATCCTCATTAGTTTCTCTAAATGCGAAATCATCAAGATCCTTTGGGGCGACATTAAGAAGTGCTTGAACAACTGACCATGTACAACCAAACTTACCATTAATCACCCAAACACCAGTGCATTTAAGAACCAACTTACAACGAGTTCCCTTGACAAGGAGTTCATTAATATCAGAAGGAGTTTCTGATGTCTTATCAATATCAAATAGATTCTTCTTGATATCATACATGCGACACATAAATGAACCATTTTTCTTAGTTACCTTGACCTTGATATTAGGAGGATACTTACCATCAAGTTCACCAGTTTCCCTATTCTTAGACAACTTAACAATGGGATTATAAAGTTCTTCAATGGTTTCATCAGAAATTTTAGACTTCTTAAAGAATGCTGTGCTATTAGTCTTAGCATGATTCTTAACTTTATTATCAATTTCAACTAGTTTATCAAATAGACCTTTCATATCCTTATCAGAATCATACTTTTCAAGGGCACATGTGAAATTATACTTATCATTATTACCTTCTTGATCCTTAAATTCAGAGACATCAAATGGAAGTCGAACTTCCGGAGTTTGAAGTTTAAGATCACCACCATCATAGTTTACATAGAGGATCTTTCCACCATTACCCATAGACTTAGGATCTCCAAAAGAGATATTGGAAACATTAATTTCATTGGCAAAGTTCACAGACATTGCTTTAAGAGTTTTTTGAGAGTTGTTCTGAGTTTTTTAAGATTCTTTGATTTACTTTATTTCTTTACTTTGATTACTTGTTTTTTGCTTTAATTTCTATATATACTCAATTTCAAATTTTTAAGTATTTTTTGAGACATTTTTTTTTAACTCTCAAAATAAATTATTACTTAAATATTTTTTTAGAAGAAAGAAATAAAGAAGTAATGTGTGATTTTATAAAAGATAATATAAAATGTTGCGGTAAACAAAAATATGGTTCTTATTGTTATAAACATCGGGTTCATTATTTATGTGAAATGAAAGATAATTATATCTTAACAGAAAGATTTACAAATAAAGAATCTGATTATACAATTACTCAATTGAAAAAAAGTTTAAGAAAGAATAATATTTATATAAAGAATATCAATAATAAAAAAGAATTATATAAAAGATATTGTGAATTTATAAATTCAATAAATAATTATGATAATGAATTAATTGTTAAAATACAGAAATTTATTAAGAATAAAATCTTACAAAATAATATTAAATTAAGAGGTCCTGGATTTATCGATAGATCATTATGTCATAATAATGAAGATTTCTTTACATATGATGATAAAGAATCAATAGAAGATAATTATTTTATTTCTTTTAAAGATTCTCATAATTTAGTTTGGTGTTTTGATGTAAGATCATTAAATAAATTATTAGAAAATGATAATAAAAACCCTTATACAAGAGAATTATTTCATGATGATTTTTTAGAAAAAATAAATAAAATTACACATCTATTAAAGGTAAAAAATTTAAAATTAAATTATAATTCTGAAATTATTAAAGAAAGAAAAGAAAATATTAAACAAATAACTGTTGATTTATTTTCTGAAATTGAAATAAGTGGTTATGATTGTAATATTAATTGGTTTCTAGATTTAAACCTTAGGTTATTAAAGAAATTATATCGTATTCTTGAGGATATTTGGAATTATAGAGCACAGTTATCACCTGAAATAAAAAATAATATGGTTCCGCCTGATGGTGCTATTTTTAATGTATCATTAAATCATATTGATAGAATACTAAGTAGAAGAGAACTTCAACAAATAATTATTAATGATGTTTCTAAATTCAAAAATGCAATAACACCTAGTGATAAAACATTAGGATTTATGTATTTTTTGATGGGATTAGGTCATGTATCAAATGGATGTTATGATTCTTATCCTTGGTTAATTACTGGATGAATTAATCTTTAATAAATTAATCTTATTTTTTATAATTGTTTTTTATATATCATGTTCACTAAAAATTCTAAAATATTAATGAAATATGTAGATAGTATGATTTATCCTAATAAAAAATCTAAAAAATCTAAAAAATCAAGATCAAAAAAAAGGTCAAAGAAACAATCTAAAAATACAATTAAAATTCATAAAGAATATAAAGAATTATTAAATTTCTTTAAGTCAATTAATACTGATTATAGAGTAATAAGTAATTCAAAATCACATATTAATGAATATTCTTCTTTAAAAGTAGATTCTCCATTTATTACGGATAATATTTTAGAAGAAGTCAGGATAATGGAAGCAAAAGAAACTATAGTTTTAGAAACAAATAAATCAAGAATTACAATAAATATTTTTTATAAAAATGAAGATTTAAGTAAATTTAAAGAAAAAATTTTTCGTTCTATAGCATTTATATTTAATGTATCAACACATTCTGTAACTGATTGTACTATTAATTATTATTTATCAGAACAAAAAAAAATAATGGATTGTGAAAAAGATTATACTATACACGAATTTTCCGAAAAAGAAGTAAATTCAGGTAGTTGCAATGGTAATACAATAAATATTTGGAGAAAAGAAGAAATATTAAAGGTTACAATTCATGAATGTATTCATCTATTAAGATATGATGAATTTGACATAAATTATTTATTAAAAGAAGATTATAAGAAAAAATATAAAGTTACTTCTGAATCAATGAATATTGGTGAAGCATATACAGAAACATGGGCAGAGTTAATAAATATTTATTTAACAAATAGGATTATCAATGGTAATCTTACTTCATTTACAAAATTTGTAGAATATGAAATATTTTTTAGTCATTATCAGGCATCTAAAATCTTTTATATTAAATCATTAAATGAAAAATATATAGATCTTAATAAACACACAAATATTTTACCTTATTATATAATTAAATGTGAAATTTTTAATAATTTAAGAGATTTCTTAAATCATTGTAGAAATAAAGAAAATAACATTGAATATATTAGAATTAAAAAAAGATTTCAAAAATTTTTAGATGGTTTAGATGAGTGTAAAAAAAATGATAAATTATTTTATAATATTGATAAAAATAGTTATAGATACCTTACCATGAGAATGAGTTGTATAGAAATAGATCTATTTAGTTAGTGTAAACACCCTCCTTGTTAGGATAATGAACTTTCATGTATTTCTGAAGATTGAAAAAAGTTAGTGGTTCATTATCCTTGGTAAGACGAAGAAGTTTAATGACAGTTTTGTCAGGATTAATTACACGTTTATCAGAATCACTCTGAAGATTATGTGCCTTACAATATTCAGTGAATTTTCTGGTGACCTGAGTGCGAGAGATAAGATCTTCCTTACCAAGACCCAAAAACTTACGGAGTTCTTCCGAAATTGGACCTGGTTTAGCAAAACCACTTGGTGGTGCATTAGGATCCTTTACTCTCTTTACACGACCTTTCATTTTTTTGTCCATGACTTTACGATCACGACTAACCCTCTTCTCAAGAGCATTAAACTTAACTGTCAAATCTTTAACAAGAGTGAGAGCAACCTTGAGTTGTTCCGAGATTGCTGTAAATTCATCATCATATCCTTCTACGACCGGAGTGTCAACTACCGGAGTGTCAACTACCGGAGTGTCAACT
>CERI01284173.1_pt1 | contig 10490 bp, 7 predicted proteins | sample 350261 | NCBI WGS metagenome assembly CERI01 (sample SAMEA2620979, study PRJEB7988) | marine metagenome | isolation source: saline water (ENVO:00002010), including
TACAAAAAAAGATGCCCCGTCCTTTAGGGCGGGGAGTCTATCACCTTCTCTATTATCGTAAATAAATTGTGGTGATAAGCATTGTTTAAGTTGAATATCGCAAAATTCTTGATATTCTTTTATACAAGCTGCTGTTTGTGCGGCACAAGAGCCTTGTTTACCTTGATTTTTAATAGGTCTTAAATGTGGACGATAGTCTAAAGTCTTTACGTTTGATTTTAGACTACCAAGTGGTATGTATTCTTCTGCTGTAAAATCTCTATCGTCAATTGGACTTGGTAATAGATCATGTAATTTAAACATCTAGCAAGACCCTCCTATATTATTATTTTATATTTTTATTTTTAGGTTTCATATACCATCGAACACCAGCACCAATAGCAATACCAGTTACAATGAAACCACCAACTCCCATGAGTATCATTTTTGTACGATCACTTAATTTAGATTTATTTTCAGTGGTTGTTTCTGCAGTTGTTGTAGTTGTGTTACCATCAACTTGATTATTTTCTTGATAAACACCTTCATCTCCTTCAACTGGGAAGAAATTAATAACCATATCTGAATTGATAATATTTATATCTGTTTGACGTAAGACAAAACTATCTCTTTTTGAATTACCACGAGTTATATCAGAACCAGAAGCATTAACAACACCAGAACCAGTATAAGTAACCATAAATTCAAATGCTAATTTAACATTTCTAATTGAACTTTTTTGTAAAGTAGACCAACCATCAACATCTGCACTTAAATAAAAATATTCAACTGTACCTTTATCTTTACGTAAAATTGTACCAGCAGATGTTGAAGTTATTTTATCAAAAGCATTACCTCCACTTAAAAAGATATTTGGTTGTTTTAAATTAGCAATTTCAGAAGTAGTTGCAAAATTTAATTTAGTATTACTAACTGGATCTTCAACAGCATATACAGTATGGTATGATAATTTAAATAAATGTTTATGTACATCAGGAGTATTATTACTAGTAAATTGTTTAATTGTATCTTTTAAAGTAAATCTATTATCTGATTTAATTTCATCTAATATTAAGGCAGTACCGCCTTTAGTTAAGCTAATTTGAAAACAATTAGGTTTATTGGCTACAGTTTTAATGTAATAAGTATTACCTGGAATAAATAATTTAGATATACCACCATCAGAATAGTATTGTAAATTATCTTTTTTGTAATATATAACAGTATCTTCATCAGAAAAACCATGTGGTGATGCACATAAAAATTCGTTAGTTAAAGTATCTGTATTTTGAATAGTTAAACAGGTATTGGAAGATACTGCTTTCGCATGTGTATCAGAAACCATGATTTGATTTTCACTAACAACATTAGCCACAAAATAAGTATTTGTATTTTCTAATGCAGAATTAAAAGCAGTATTTCCACCATTATTAGTATAGGTAATAGCATCACCTTTATGGAAATTATGATTTGATTCAAAAGTAATAATATTTTCATTTTCATTTATTGGTGTATTAGCAGCATATACTGTCATTCTTGTAAATTTATTACCAGTACTTCCTCCAGATATAGTTTTAACTAAACCATCCAAAGCATTTTCAGCAGATGTAGCTAATTTAAAGGAATTAGAAGATTCACGAATAATATAATATGATGATTTATCTGTAAGACCGATAATTCCTGTAGCATCATTCTTTTCATATATTATTTGCGTACCTGTTAATAAATTATGATCACTTTGTAAAACAATAGTATTATTAGAAATATTACTGGTTGATACATATTCTGTTTGTGTGTAGTATTGAAGTTCGTCACTATTTTTAAACATATGTTTAGCAGCAAAAATAGCGCTACCTGTTTTATATAAGCTACTATTATTACCAGCACCATCTAAAAGTGTAATTGGTACATTGTTAACAGCGTTTGAATAACTATCTGTTAATTGTAAAGTATTTGATGATATACTAATAACATAATAAACTTTATCTGTTAAAGCAGCGCCACCTGATTGAATATCAGAAGTAGCAGCATTTTTAGAATATTTAATTGCTGTACCAGTAACACAAGTATGAGAAGAAGTAGTAGTTATTATATTATTACTTACAGATGAAACAATTATTTCACGACAATCTAAGCCAGCATTGGTAAATCTTTCTTGAGATTTTTCAATAGTACGATGAAAGATATCACCGGCAATACCATTAGTTATATTTAATACAGAAGGTCTAATTAAAGTAGTACTTAATTTCATTGTATTTGCGTTATTTGTGGGTAAAACATAATATGATTTTCCATTTTCTAATAAAGTTAATGAACTAGTAGCTTTTTTGATATAAGTGACTAATGTACCAGCTTCAAAGCCATGTGGTTCTGCAAATTGAAGAGCATTACCAACAGAACCGCCGCTTGTCATTTTATATTCTGGAGTATCTGTTTTGACATAAATAGATGTTTTCATTTCAGAAGTAAATACATTTCCTGCTGCATTTCCAACTGATTGTATTGTAATTGGTTTAGGGACATTTGCTATTGCGTTAGCATAACTGTTAGCTAATTTAAATTTTTTAGTATTTACAATAGGGGTGATTGTTCCTCTTCCGGTATTATTAGTTAAATTAATAAGTTGACCATCTGTAATTGATTTTAATGTAACTTTTGTTGATGTCACATCTGCAATAATATATTTGTAATTATCAACTAAACCTCCTATAACTGAAGAATTAGCTTTTGTGTATTTTACTAATTGGTTTTTAATAAATTCATGATTATCAACAGTAATAGAATTTGTATCTATATTAACACCTGTACAATTTACAGGTGTACCTTCAATAGGTATAACATAATACCATATAGGATTTGCAGCAGTGCCTTCATTTAAGTTAATTTGATATGAATCACCATCTTTACTTTTAGTATAGTTAACAGCAGTACCTGCTTTAAAACCATGTGGTTGTGTATAAATAATAGTATTATTACTAACAGATGAACCATTTTGCATAACTTCAACTTTTTCACAATCATTACCTGTTGTAGTTTTTGGTTTAATACTCATATTTTTTACAGTCCAACTTCTAGCAGACGATCCCATATCTTTACCAGCAGTATCAATTTTAGCGATAAAACCATCTTTAAAGTTTCTATTATCTTGATTAATATCATCGATTGTTGCACCTTTTTGATAAAATGGTGAAATACGTTCATCTAATGGAGTACCGTCTGTTTCAATTGATGCATTAATTGTTTCATGATTTGGAAATATAGCTAATTTATTAACTGTAAAAGCGGTAGTAGTATCTTGAACATTATACGTACCTTCTTGTAATTGATTTGTAGTTTTAATTTTAGTTTCAAATTCAAGATTATAGTTATTACTTTTTTCTAACCCACCACCTAATTCTAATTGATATGAACCAAGTTTCCCTCCATCAATACCATTTTGAAGAGTAAAATTAATAGTATAATCAAGACCCCATTTTTGTTCTGCATTCATAAATAAGATACTGTCATTATCTCTGGGGAAACTAAGAATTTTAGAGAATCCACTGCTTTCATCTTTTTTATTTATAGGATAGAATCCATTAAAAGCAACAGACCAACCACCTTGAATACCAGCATCTTCTTGACTTTGTGTTGGCGCACGAATACTTCTTCTACCATATCTAAATTTATCACCATTAATTGTAGTCCCAGAAATACCTATAACATTACCAGTCATATCGGTTAAAGTAAATTTATTTGGTGCACTTGTTTCAACAATTTTATAAAATTCATTATCTTGTAAAGGTTCGATAGCAGCTGTTCCTTGTTTATATTGAATAATTTGTCCTGTAGTTAATAAATGGTCGTTTTGGCAAACAATATTATTTCCATCGATACCAGCAGTTGATGCATTTGGAAAAATATCATAATAATCATTACGATCTGTTAAATCTTTAGGTGGATTTCTACTATCACAAGTATAGTCTAAAGTACTAGGTTGATAATTTAAGACCTTAGATGCTTCACCTATGTGAGGATGAATAAATTGATCATCTGCTACTAAATATTTACTAATTTGATTATTCATAGCCCCAGCTGAAATAGTCATTGTTTTTACAAACCAGTTACCAAATTTACTATCAGCATCGTTAATTGGCGATGCTAATGTACTTCCATCAGCATTAGATAAAGTAATTGATTTTGTATTAATAACAGAAGTTACTTTGTAAGTTGTTTGAAATTCTAAAGCAGAATTTTTCTTAGATGATGAATCTTGAGTAGTAATATTAGGATTTCTAATATATGTAACAAAATCACCAATAATTAAACCAGGATCTTCTGAAAAAGTGATAGTATCATTACCAGCGGCAGAACTACCAACTGATATAATTTTATTACGTGAATTATCATCTTTATCGAAATTTTTTGTTGATAATTTAATTTTTTTATTATGACGTGTAGGATGAATAATTGGTTTATCTGTTCCTCCTAAAATAACTTGTAAAACATTACCACCTTTTGCAGTTCTTAATGAAATAGTTTGTAAATCTATTTTTGTTACATAATATATTGTATTTTCATTTAAACCACCTAAAGTTGATGAACCTAATTCTATTAATACTGTATCATTTGTTAATAGATCATGGTTAGATGAAAAAGTAATTGTAGTTCCTGATGCAGATAAAACTGTTAATGGATTAGCTTTGGAATCTACAACGTAATATCTGGTATTTTCAACTAAACCTGTAATAGGTGTAATATTATTTGAACTATAAATTATTTCACATCCTAAAGTGAAATGATGTTTTTGAAAAAATTGTATTTCTCTATTGTTTAAAACTGATCCACTAGTACTTGCAGTATATTTACTAGCATATAAAGTATTTGCTGTACCATCTAATGCTTTTTGACCACTATTTGTTAACATCATTAATTGAGAATTTGAAGACATATCTTTAGAAGCAAATAATTTATACATATTATTTGCGCCATCTTTTTGACCAAAATAAATATTATCAGTGTCTAGAGCAATATTTTTACCATCTTGAACATATTCAAGTCCAGGAGTTGATCCTGTGCCACGTGAATATGATAAAAGTACTTTATCTGGTAAAATATGATTAGCTGTAAGTTCAACACCATCATTAATACATTTAGATATTGTAAATGGTTCGCTTTTGGGTGGAATTAAAGTAGCCATTAATTTATATCCAGTAGCTAAATTAGCTCTAACAAAATTACCATCTATAATATCACCACTTTCAAATTGTAAGACAGATCCCCCTTCAGAATCATTCATATTTGCTTTGGTATATTTGACATTTGTCGAGCTATGTAAAACTTGTATTTCTGCACTTGCAGTATTAACGAATTTAGTTGCTGAAGAATCCGCTGCAATTGTTGTTTCATTTTGAGTTGTAGTACCATCTGTACTAATTGTCAACGATTTATGAAAAGCATTTATTGACATGTAGCCCTCCTTATATTAAAGCTTAGATATTAATTTAAAATTATGACATCTAAGCTGTAGAAACTTCGATACGAGGGAAACATATTTGTGGGTGTTTTCGACGACGAAGTTGTGTAACATCTTTACCTTCAATTATATCAATATCTACAGTAACACGAATTGAGTAAACAGAACTCCATTGTAAAGGAGTAAAAACACGTGGTAAAAAGCTAATACGAGTAGGATAAACACTAATATCAATTACACATGTTTCTGTAGATGCAATCATTTTATTTTCAATATCATATAAACTGACTACTGGGTTAGTATAGACAACTTCTTGAATATCTCCAGCTCTTATTTCTTGAAATTCATACACTATAGGAGAGTTATCTTTGTATGATATTGATTTACTTAATATTACAGGAGTAACTGTCAAAATGTTGTTATCTTCGCTTACCATAACAACATTTACTTCTTGCATATTATTACTCACAATAATAGGTGTAATAAAATTACTTGTTGTTTGCGTATTACTTAATTGAATTTTCCAATTTTTTCTTTCAACTACAGTTAAGTCTTTGTATATAAAGACATCAAATATTACATCAGCAGCATCTCCAAAAAGAGATTTAGGAATTAAGGCAGATTGTCCTTGTTCTACTGACACACCTTGTTTTAATTGTTGATTAAATAATGTGGCTGATATAGATGCTGTTGGATCATCTGGAACACTAATAGATACAACAATATTACTATGTGTCTGTTGTGCTGAAAGAGTAACTTCTAGGGAAGTTTTTTGATCATCTTTAACTACAGCTGTAGTTACTATATTTGATATTAAAGCACCAATAGCAGTACTAACAACAGTAGTTAAAATAACGCTTGTAAATGAGAAAGATTGTTTTCTTAAATTTTCTACAGCTGACATTATAATTTACTTATGAAAAACTAAATGTTTTTTTTTCAATATATCTAAAGAAAATATATATGTATTTTATAATGAGCCGTAAAATACAATGGTATTCTACAAAAGGCGTTCGTGATTATAATGAAGATGAATATAGTATTAAAAAAATTAATAAAAGTCAATTATTATGTGCTGTATATGATGGTCATGGAGGTAATGAAATTTCTGCATATTTAAAGAAATATTTAACAGGGGAATTATATCGAAATATAAAAATAGCAAGTCCTTCTATATCTAAATTAAAACAGATATTCAAATTATTAACAAAAAAGGTAAATAATTATGCAAAAAAATATAAATGTAATGCTGGATCAACAGCATTAACTTGTTATTTATCAGATCAAACATTAATTGTTGCAAATATTGGAGATTGTCGTGCTGTAATTTGTACAGATGGTTTAGCAATACCACTAACAAAAGATCATAAACCTGGTTTGAGAGAAGAAATGCAACGATTAAAAGAATTAGGAGGGCATGTTATTTATGATAAACATATTAAAGGATATAGAGTAGAAGGAATGTCTGTGTCAAGATCATTTGGAGATTTAGATAGACAACCATATATCATAGCTAAACCAGATATATATCGATACAATATTAAGAAAAATGATCAATTTATAATTATGGCAACAGATGGACTATGGGATGTAATGACAAATCAAGAAGCTGTTGAAATTGTAAAATCTAATTATAAAAATGGTGCAAAAGTATTAGCAAATAAAGCAATAGAAAAGAAAAGTTCTGATAATATTACAATTATAATTATTTTTTTGTAAGTAATTTAATTGGATACCATTTTTTACCATTAAATTGACATGATATATTTATATGTTGTTGATTTAAAGTTTTTTCATATAATTTCAAACTCCATTTTATATTTGGAATAAATAAGTAACCATAATCATTTCCATCAGATTCTAATGGATAAACATCAGGCAATTCACTAGCAGATATATTAAAGTTTTTTATTTCATCAAGTTGTCCTTTAATCATACGTGGTTTAGAATCATTATTATTTTGTTGATTTGTATTTAATCTAAATATCCAACGCATATCAGGTTGTTTAGGAACAAATACAATACCATTAAAACCAAATGGTTGGGAACTTTCTAATGCTTTGATAATATCAGAGCATGGAAAATATGTTGCCCAATCAATACGGAATGAAGATATTCTAGGGTTATAAATAATTTCATCACATAAATTTACTATATTTATTTTTTCAGATAAAGGTTTATCAATATAATCAATCCCTTTATATTTATAGACATCAGATATCATATATACTAGTTCACCACTAGAATTTTGTATTAAATCTCCATCGAATAAACTTCCTAAAAACATAGAATTAGAAGCACATAAATGTGCACAAAATACTTTATCCGAAGAGCAGTGAATAGCATATGGAATCATAATAACTTGTGAAATTCCATCAAACACATCAAAAATTAAGAAATATCTAGTTTTTTGAGAAGCATTTAAATATACCATATAATTATTTTGATTTATATTTGCTATATTTTCTTCATTTATAAATTCATATTTTACAAGTGAAGGTTCAATATGTTGATATAAATAAGTAACATGTCCTAGAACTTCTGTTATTTCTCTTTGAAAAGTAGGTGTTTCAATAACAACATTTAATTTACTTTTCACACTCATAGTTATGTCATAAACTGCTATTTGCATTTAACTAATTTCTAAAAAAAAAATTTAAGTCACGACACGTCTATAATTTTGTTTTGAATGTGATAAATGATTATCAATTTCTAATTGTAAAAACTGTTGAAGTTCTTTTTCTTGAGTAGATTTTTTATCTTGTTTCGTGTTTTGTTTTAATGAATTATTTCCTAGGTGAATAATTTCATTAGATTCTTTTTGTACTTCTGTATTAATAAAAGGTATTTGATTTAATAATTCAGGTACTTGTTGTTTAACTTCATTATAGTTTAATAATATGTAAACAATGACTAAAATAAGTAAAACTTTTAAAGATTTCATTATATATTCGAAAGATAAAAGTGATTAATATTATACGAACATAGAAATTTATCTCATTATGTTATATATAATCATAATGCAAAGTAATTCTTATTTTGATAATACTAATATGGAAGATTCTTATTATGATGAAAATTTATATGGTGGTGAAAAAAATACAGATCTAAAACCAGATTCTACTAAGTCTGAATCTAATGAAGAAAAATCATTAGAATTTAAATCAAATTTAAAAGAACGTATACGTAATTCTCTTATATATGGAAAATACCATACAGGTAAAGGATCGCCAGCATTAGAGTGTTTAAATTTAAGTCGTTTTTTATTAACTGAACAATATACATCAGATGAAATAGAATTATTATGTATAAAAGCATTAAAGCACTTGCAATGTTATTTAAATCAACCTAAAAAGTTTTTTAATATTAAAGGACAGAATTTAACACATATTTTAGAAAAGGTTGAAGAGTGGTGTTTAGAAGAAACGGAAAATAATAGCCCTGATTTACATCTTGAAGCAAGAAAAGTTAAGTTACAAATTTATAATAATTTAAATGAATGGGAATTACAACCTGGAATTAAAAGATATAGTCAACATACTATTTTTAATGCACAACCAATGAATATAGTATCAAAAACTAAGAAAAATAATAGCATTTTTATTTTCAAATGGAAAGATTCAATATATGATGATTGTTTTACATATTTAGCTACATTAGAAACAATTAAATCAGAAAATGTTATTCTACAGACTATTTTAGATTCTGAATTATATTCACAAGTTGGTGATATAGATAATGTTAATACTACAATAGAAGGAGGGCTTGTACAGATTACTGAATATTATTTAGATTCTAATTCTAATTCCAATTCTAATTCCAATTCCAATTCTAATTCCAATTCTAATTCCAATGAACTAACTTCTGAAAATAATATCACATGTCCTTATTGTAATAAATTTGAAGAAGATATAGAATCTATGATAACAATAATAAATAAACAAATAACAAATTTTTAACGATTAGATGGAGTTAAGTATTTCATATCTAATAATTCATATAGTTGTTTTTCACTTTCTAGTGGAACACGACTATCATCTTTTACAATGAATAATCCATATTCATTTAATTTATATCCAAGTTTTAATGCTTGTTTTCTCATTTCAATATTATTTTCACGACTGCCGGTAAAATATGCTAGTGCTGAAATATAAGATTCTGCTGGCACAAAACGGATATCTGTATGAGCAATTTTCTTACTATCTCTAGGCCAATTAGCTAAGCCCATATATTTAGTTGATCCTAGTGATACTCTAATCATAATATTCTTTTCTTCTAAATCTTCAACAAATCGTTTTAATATATCAGATTCATTTGCTTCTTCAACCGTTGTAATATTTGGATGATAGATTAATACATCAACATCTCCACAATCTTTACTTCTTCTACGATAACTTCCTGCAATTTCTAATTTAATATTTTTATCAATTGTTTTTAGACGTTGTACTAAATAAGTTCGAAGAGATTGTACCTCTTCGCGAGGAATACGTCGTTGCAATGCTTTATAATATTTTAATCCCAAACTTTGAGCAGTTGTTAATTTAACTTTTTCTTTATCAACAGCTGTCTTCAAATCTTCAATAGTCTCAATACCATCTTCTATTAACTTTTTTGCTAAAGCATTACCAATACCTAACACCGATGTTAACACATCTAAAGCTGTTATATCGTGGTTTTCCTTAACTTCTTCCCATTCTTCAACAGTTCCGCTATCTATTAATTCAAGAATTCTTTCAGCAATTCCTTTCCCAATCCCTTTAATTTTCACTAAATCTTTTTTTGTTTTTGGTAAAGCCCCGTCAAGCTTATTAATAGCAGTAATACCTTGTTGAAAAGCTTTAATTTTAAAACCCGAAGAAGCAGATGGTTCAGCTTTTTGAGCAGTAATTAAATCTTTGAGCATTTGAATAGCATTTTTCTTCAATTGAGCCATATTTATATATTTACTTTTATTTTATAACTTATTTATTTTTTATGTGAATTTCAATTTTTCTAAAAAATTATATTAATTTATTCACTTTCTTTTAACCATGTTAAAAACTTAACTGACCATTCA
>CERI01108413.1_pt1 | contig 10471 bp, 6 predicted proteins | sample 350261 | NCBI WGS metagenome assembly CERI01 (sample SAMEA2620979, study PRJEB7988) | marine metagenome | isolation source: saline water (ENVO:00002010), including
GTTCCGTTTTTGATGGAGATAATTTCGAAGGTGTCGATTTATCAGGGACCAATCTCACCAATGTTGATCTCTCGACAGTTGATTTATCGGGTGTTATTATTAGTTCTACCTCTAATTTATCGGGATTAAAAAGTAATAATCTTACTCTCGGAAATGGATTAGCCAATCATAACGGTTTTGGCTTTGAAATCGGTAACGGTAATGTGGATTTGGGAGGAATATATATTCTTCGCAATGGAATATTACTTGGTCCAGATGTTGACTTAAGTGGCGTATCTTTAGAAGGAATTCAAGTTGATACTGCTAACACAGGTCATGATGCAAGTGGTATAGTATTTTCCATGAGAAACTGTAATATGCGATCGGTTGATTTGTCGGGTGCCAATTTTAAAGGCGTCGATTTAGACGATACTATATTGACTGATGCTGCTTTTAATGGTTTCTCGAGCTCTTACCTTTCGGGTTCTCCCAACTTTGGTTCGGGTTCAACGTATAAAATGGTTGAAATGCCTAACACGGAAACTATTGATATTGGAGGCGTGGCACGGAGTAATAAAATGATTGTTGGTGTCAATGTTGATTTGAGTGGTGTGGATATTAGTGGTGCTAATTTGAGTGGAAGTGATTTGACGGGTGTAAATATTCGTGGAGTACGCAGTGGTAATTTAACTCCTGTCGACGGTGGCTCTACGTTTGGTGCTGTTGTTGGCGGTGTCGGCGGAGAAGGCAGTTCTGGTGTACTTGGCGGCAAAAAAATTATCAAAGGATTCTTAATTGGGAAAGGTGTGGACCTTAGTGGTGCTGATTTGAACGGTGCTGATTTGAGCGGTGCCGATTTTAGAGATGTTGATTTGAGTTCTGTTAATTTATACCGTGTGAAAACCGCTCATCCTTATGGTGATATTTTCGCTGATGAGAATACTGTCTTGTCGGGTAATTTCCGACTTGTTGAATCCTGGAAAGATGGCGGAAAATACTTGATTTTTGGACCTGGTGTAGATTTGTCGGGTGCCGATATTTCTGGTGTTAAATATTTTAATACAGGTTTGGGTATTACTCCTGGCGATCAAATGACTATACTTGGAGATTTTTTGTTTACTATTCCTGAAATAAATTTACATGGCTCAACTTTAAGACATAGTGATTTAAGATATTGTCGTTTTGAAAATTCAATTTTGACAAATATTGATATATCTAGCAGTGGTATTAACTCTGAACCAAAATTTATTACTTTTGATTTTTCATTTTTAGATGGTTGTAATTTAAGTAATGCTGTGTTGGACCCAGGACACAAATCTCTTACATGTTACTATTTATATCCCGAATCAATTCCCGACTTACCGAATTCATTTACAACACTCCGTTTAAATAATATTTCATAAATTTCATGCCTTCCATACTTTGATTATAAATTTTTCAATTATAATCAAATAACAATATATAATATGAGTGGTATTGATTATGATTCTGATGACGAAGTAAATGTTTTGAGTTCGATTGCATTGATTAATATTTCGACATTAGATTATTCAAATGGGGGTTATATGCGGTATGATGCGGATATTAGTAATTTCACCTTTCTATCTTCCTATCCAGAAAATAATAATAGACCCAAAATCACACATAGTTTCTTTAAGGTTGGGCCTCTCGCATATCCCTTCAATCTTACTTTGCCTCCCAATTATTTTTTTATTCCTGATTTTGACGGTGGTATTCCACCCGATGATGTTACTCAGCGAATTATTATTGGTGCGAACGTTGATTTGTCAGGTGTCACAATGAGACTTCCATCGGCATATGATTTGTCATGGAATAAATTTCATGGGAATGGTGACATATCGGGATCAGGTTTAGAATATCTATACCTTGATTATGCCGATATTAGCGGTACTAAATTTGGTCTTGGTACTGGTGTGTCTGAGCGCTTGAACATGCAATATTCCGTGTTTAATCATGCCAACCTTACCAACACCGTCTTCGAAAATGTTGATTTGTCTGGTGCTCGGTTCATAGACGCTTCTTTGAATGCTGGTCTGTTCATAGACGCTTCTATGAATGGTGTTGATTTGAGTGGTGCTTTACTTACCAACACAGTATTCGAAAATGTTGATTTGTCTGGTGCTAGTTTTTTAGGAAGTGATATTAATCTAGACGGTGCTCGGTTCCGAAATGTTATACCTATGGACGGTAGTGGTATTAAGATTGATAAAGATAAATATAGATTTATTAATGGCTCTCTCGTCGGTCCTAATTTAGACATGAGTGGCGTTGATTTGTCGGGTGGAGATATTTCAGGGATTGATTTAAGTGGTTCCAATCTTTACATGATTAAAGGTCGTTTGAGCAAGCCTTCTTCTCGACTTGATTTGTTGCCCCCTGGTTATATAATTCATAACGGATATATTGTTGGACCCAGCGTTGATTTGAGCGGTGCCGATTTGACGGACATTGATATCTCCGGTTCTTCCGGGTCTAATCTATTTGACCTTTCTCATTCTATACTTACCAATTGTAATCTGTCGAGTGGGCGATTTGAAAACGTTGATATAAGAGGGTGTGATTTAAAAGGTGCCACGTTTCAAAATTTTTATAGTAAAGATTTATCGAGCAATGACAACACCTTACTTGGTCATAAAAGATTGATACGTAAAGGTATTTTATTGGGTCCGGGTGTCGATTTATCAGGACATGACTTGACGGGTATTAGAATTGACGATGCTACAGGAGGTCCCAATTGTGTTCTTGATTTAATTGGTGCTAACTTTTATCGTGCCAAAACACATAACATTATTAAAAGAGTAAATGACAAAATATGTTTGTCTCCTGGTGTAAATATTAAATTGAATGGTAAAAATACTGATTATGGTGATTATGTTGATGGTGTCAAAAGTTATATTATTTTTGCTAGAAATATTGACTTGTCGGGTGTCGTTTTTGGAGATGTTGGACCTGCCTTTAAAGATCACACCGAAAAACATTTCACCAACATTGATATTAGTGGTGCCATTCTCACTCATCTCAGAACTTCAGACTTAAAAGATCATAATGGTAATTTGATTTATACTGATGTTGACACCATCAAAGATGGTAATAAATTACCTCAAGGTTACGCCATTGCTCGAGGTTCCATTATTGGACCCACTGTTAAATTATCTGGATTTGATATCGGTCATGGTAATTTCGCGGGTGTTAATTTGTCGGGCGCCGATTTGTCAGGTACCACTCTTACTGGTGCCAAATCTGGTAGAATCGAGAATGGTAATAAATTATACAGGGGTAATGTTTCGCCCTCTAATGCCCCATTAAACTCATCAGGGCATGGAGTTGACTTGACAAATACCGACTTTCAAATCTATAACGGTTTCTTTGTTGGACCCGACGTCGATATTTCGGGACAAAGAAATGATTCGAGTGTACCGATTAATTTGGGAGGCAATGAGACCTTGCTACAAAATTTAAGTGATGTGTCGGGTGGACGACTCGCCGATTTGTCTGGAATTGATTTGTCTGGTATGAATTTATCGGGGTGTTCTTTCAGTAATGTTCTCTTCTATGGTGCCAAATCTGGTAGTTCTTCTGCTGGTCTGAATGGCAATATTGATGGGGTTGGGGGTTTGATAGTTGATAACGACATATATAAGGTGGTCTTCCATAATAAATTTTTAGTCGGACGCGGTGTCAACATTGTTCCACAAAGTGGTATACCTGATTTATCTAATGTTGATTTGTCGGGCGTAGATTTGTTTGCCGCTGATTTAAGTGGTGCCAATCTTACTGGTGCGAAGTCTGGTTTGGCCAATGAAGGAACAGGGGAATATCGTCGTATTGGCGGTATCTTACCCCGTGATGGCTCAGGTGTGAAATTAGCAGGAGATTATCGTCTACACAACGGTTGGTTGGTTGGACAAGGTATGGTTCTTAGTTCAGCAGACATTTCGAATATAGATTTACGGGGTATCCATTTGACAGGAACCGATTTGAGTGGTGCTTACTTATATGGTGCGAAGAGTTCGATTAATAACCCCATTATTCCCTCCAAAAGCGTAGGACAAACGGGGGCTCCAGCTTTTCCCTCGAGCGGTGTAAGAGTTCTTTCAAGTAGCGATGATAACAATTTAAGGTCGGAAGTAGTAATATATGATGGTTGTTTAATTACTGAAGGTGTCGATTTGTCGGGGGTCGATTTGAAATTTGCTGACTTGTCGGGTATTTCTTTGAAAGGAGTATCTTCGCGAAATATTAAACCCGAATATGATTTCGGACAACAAATCATTGGTTTTGGTTCTGGTGGAGGTACTTATATCGTTGTAAAAGGATATATTCTGGGACCAGGCGTTAATCTCGGGGGTGTTGATTTGGGTGGTGCTTCTTTGGCTGGCATTGATTTAGGAGGACTCGATTTGTCAGGTATTGACTTCTCAGAACTTAATCTATCCAACGTTAATTTAAGTAACAGTGTGCTCGATAATTCCAATTTCCAAAACGCACAGTTCGAAAACATTAATATTACAAATGCCATTATAGACATTGAAGGTTTAACCGGACCTGGTTCTAGCAATAATATCGATGATAGTAATTTCCGTAATCTTTACAGTGAAAATGAATGTTGTATTTCTTAATTTTTTATTTATAACTTTAGTTTAACTTTCATTCTTATATTTGTTTCACGTAATAAAGATTACATAAAAAGAAAAACCACACAATATATATTTATGGAATGTCAAATTTGTTTTGATACCATTTCATGTTCTGAAGAAAATAAAGAAAATGTTATCAAAAATAAAGAAGATAAGTGTCCTGAGAATATCTCAGACAAAACTGATTATTTTATTAGTTGTAATATTTGCCAAAACCATTATCATAGCAAGTGTTATAAATTATGGGTCAGTGATTATAAAAAATCTCCATCAGCCAATAAACAAATTAAATGTATTATGTGTACCAATAAAAATTGCCTGGTTAAAACATATTTTAATAATTGTAATGTTTCAAAAGTTGATTGTATTAACAGTGATTTGGTATTAAGTGATTTGGATTTGGGCGAAGAACCATTTACCACTGTTGATATACCCCATTTAAATACTTCCGATATTCTTGGTCATTTGAACTTTGTTGATGAAATTGAATATTTAGATCGTTATCTGCAAAATATCAATCAAAATAATAATTTAATTTACGAGAGTGTCGAAGAAGATGTTGATGATGGTGACCATGATGATGATGACGATGATGATGACGAACAAAGTGTTGAAAGGAGAGTAAGGTTGAGAGCCAATGGTTCTAGGAGCAGAACTAATGGTAGATCTAATGGCTCTAGGAGGAGAGGGAGAGGCAGAGCTAATGGTAGATCTAATGGCTCTAGGAGGAGAGGCAGAGGCAGAGCTAATGGTAGAGCTAATGGCTCTAGGGATCAAAGACGTATTTGGGTACACGAAGAATATAGGTATCGAGACAGAAATAATAATGGATGCTGTGTTATTTCTTAACTTTTGATTTAAAATTAGTTTAAATGTATAACTCCTGTCCGTCATAAAATTCATGATATTTCTTTTTGCCACTTTGGGGATATTTATACGTAAAGATTTGCTCTTTATTTAAATCTAATTCCGGAAGTGTCGTGAATTCTGACTTCCTATTTGAATCTTTTCTACAAATTGACCATATTTTACTCTTTATTGTGTCTAAGCATGAATTACATATATTATTTTTTGACATCTTACTTTGTTTATTATAACTACCTATTATAAGTCATGCATTTTAACGGTATTTTCGACATCGGGCATTTAAAATTATCCCCCGAATTTAAAAAATGGTTCACTTTTGATAATGTAGGGAAATATTATTTGAAACACTTCCTTTATGGGTCTTTGGTTATCGCCTTCGTTAGTACCGTTACAAAATTTATGTCGCCATCTATCGGTGGTTTCATTCACGGTAGCGTACCTTTTACTTTCATTTATCTTTACGTCATTTCTTACTACAATAATGGTAAAAAAGGTATCGAAGATTTAGCTTATAATACTATCATTGGTTCACCACTTTGGATTACATTTGTGTTTTTATGTTATGCTCTAAGTGCTTATGGTTTCGGATTTAGTCTGGGTATTTCTTGCCTGTTTTTCGCCGTAGGAGGATATATCTACTATAAATATATCATCGAAGATGAATTGAAAAAAATTGATAGTAATCCACATCGAAATGCTGGAAAACCCTAATGTCCGCAGTTAAATAGTGTTACCATCTTAAAATCATTGTTTAATTCTTGAAAACATCGCTTGTCCTCGCTTGATAGAACTAAGGATATTTTATATTTGGAAGAGTCTTTTGAACTCTTAGCCGTCTGTCTATTGTCACTCTCTCCCTGCTTACACCTTATTAGTTCAAAACAATATTTCGTGTTATCCAAAACATTGTTTTTCGTTTTTTTTGTATTCTTGGTATCATAAGTGTTTTTTCTTAAGTCTGTCACGACTTTTATATTCTTCATCGATATCGTCTGATTCGGCGGATATCCATAGTCAAAATTTGTTTTGTTTTTCCATAGTTTCAGTTTACTTTCCTGAAACGTAAAAAATCTCTTTGACCACTTCTTAAATACTTTCTTGCTTGTTACCAATATTGATATATGACCCAATAAATATCCCTCGAATCTTTTTATTTCATCGTCTAATAATGTTTGTGGTATATCCTCGACTATTGGTACTTGAAAATTTTTAATATTCTTTATAGGTGATATAGCCTCTTGTTTTCGTAATCCCTTTGAACTTTGTCCCACGATTATATCCAACTTATTCGGTTCGGCATCGTAATCATCCAATATACGAGTATATTCTTGTAATCTTTGCATCTCTTGTGCCTTTTTATAATCTTTGTACATTTTTTCCTTTCTTTGATTTTCCATTATTTCGGTATCTTCTTCTGCCGCTTTTGTTGTCATTGTTACTTCCGCTTTTGTCGTTGGTGTTACTTCCGCTTTTGTTGTCGTTAATGCTTTGTTATTTTTCTCTAATACACTCTTCACTTCTGCTAATTGTCCAAATATTTCCATTAAAATATCTTCGTTGTTGACACCGTTTTCCTTTTTTTTCGATAATACTTCTGATTTTTCTATTATTTCTTCTTTTTTGTTGGGTTTTGAAATGATTTCCTCTAAAAAATCATTAACGGTGTCAGAATCGGAGATCGAACCCTTCGGAATTGGATCAAAATCTTCCAAATCCATCATTTCATATTTTCCTAAAGTCTTTCCTCTCTTGAGACTTTGACTTTGATGTTCTTTTTTTTGGGTTTCTGATTCAATTGTTTGCTCTTCACGCTTTCTACATAATATTTTCGGATTTAAGTCTGCAAATCTACTTTTACGGGTTATTCTTTCTGGTACCAAACGATTCATCGTCTCCTCCATACTCTCTTTATGTTCACATGGATTTATCAGCGATATACTATTGAACTTATTATTCCTTTTCATTGTAACCTTGGAATTATCGGGTTTTGTTGTATTTTCGTTCTCAATCCAAAATGTTTCACCCGTCACCTCATTGTAATAATAATGATAACCCGATAATTCGTCCAAATGTATCGTCCAGGGTTCTTTTGTTCTTTCTTGTGTTATATTTTCTGGATTTTGATATTCTATTGACGCGTTTTCCATTTTTTATTCTATTTGTTTCTTTTTAGAAAATTAAAAATTATTTTTTACGAGGTAAATCGATTTTTTATTTCTTCAAATATATTTCATTTATTCATCGATTATTACTTTGTAATCATTACAATACGTTGTAAACACTATTCCTATTTAATGGCTTCTTTTGCTCCGTCTTCATCTTCTTCATCTTCTTCATCTTCTTCATCTTCTGTTTCATATTCTCTTTCGTCTCGACTTAAACTCGTCAAAACACAGTTTTGTGTAAGAAGAAATGAAGATGGTATGTGCGATTTGCCTTACTGGGATATACCTGGGGCAATAGGTAAGGTTGGGCGCGGTACCTTTGTTGATTGTCCCGCGGGGAATATGGTACACAGTATAAAATTGAGTTATATCAATGGTATTTATTATGAGGGTTATACCGATCGTGTTGAGGATTTACCAAATGGTAAAGGTACTCTGTGTATTCCCATTACCGAGGGTTATTATGCGGGGCAATATATTGAATTGTACGGAACGTGGGTCAATGGTTATTTGAATGGCGAAGGGATTACCCGTTACCCGGATGGTTCACATTGTATTTGCCATTGGCATTTTGGACGAAAAAACGGTAAAAGTCAATTTTGGACTTTCCATCGTGAGTCCAATGACGGTGATAGATATTATAAGTTATTACAAGAAGAACTTTGGAAAGAAGGAGAACTGTATTCGCGAAAGCCAAGTGTCATGGGCATCAAATGTTCCATGAACCAAAATATAAAAAGAATTACTCGATATAATGAACCTCATGGTCTGAGGAATTCGACGGTTGATTCTTCTAAGGAAGAAAGTAGTACCGTTAGTACCGTTAATACCGTTAGTACCGTTAATGAGGGAAATATAATTAATAGAAACGGTTACCCTTTATTGACAGATGCAGACCGAAAATTACTTGGTCTTAGTGCCATGGATTGGGCTTCGATCAAAGATTTGAAATTTGACAATGCGTATAAAAAATGGCAAAATTTACTTGGCGATCAAAAACTCTTTGACCTATCTTCGCTAACTTTGGGTGAAATTAGCGATACATTTAAACAATTATATAATGATTGGTCTATGACTACAATTAGGTTTGCGGAAAATACAAATATTAATTGGTACAGCCGCCAACCTGATAATCGTGTTGTGTATGAAAAAATGTTGGGAATTAGAGATTCCCAGAGAGAAGAAATTGAAAATATTGAAAATATTGAAGATTTTGAAGATATGAACTCAGTACCTGAAGGAAAAGAGTCGTCGGGTAATAATTATGATGAAGACGTAGGAAAAGAAACGTCTCAAGGTGCCGAGTGTGTAGGTGCCAATTGTGTTGGTGCCAACACAGAAGAAGAGATTGAAACACCTTGTAGTATTTGTTTTGAAAATATTGAGAATGGAGACAAATGTATTTTGAAATGCGAACATTCGTTTCATCTGCGCTGTATATTGCCATGGCTCATTAAACGTGGTATCAAATCAACGTGTCCGAATTGTCGGGGTGTCATCGATTTATCCAATGATAATAAAAAAATTAAGTATAGTTATCAAAATACCTATTATAATAATAATTATGAAAACGCATCATCGGCTCACATTTGATAGAGTCGTAATATTATTTCCTTGCATACTGTAGTAATCATAAAACTTTGAGAATCTGGAGATATTTTTTTACTGTGTCCTGGTTTTAAAGTTTTGTCAAAGTAATAGACATTTTCCAGAGGGTTTGGCGTATACTCCGAGGCAAAACCTATGATTGTTTTTGTTTTCTTTTGTTGGTGTGTTTCAGATAAATGTCCGTGTTTGGATTCCACGTCTCGAAACCATTCTTCAGATTTTTCTTTGGTTTGGCAATATTTCATCACCTTTTCTTCCAATAATTTCGGAAGGTATCGCATTTCTATCCTTTCTACTATTTTTTTATAGTATTCGTGTGTTTCTTTATCTTTGAAATTTTCAGCGTTGCGCGTCCTTTCTTTGGCTTTGTACAAGACTATATCATCAGTCAAATCATTGGGATTTATTTTTTCTTGTGACATTAAATTTGTCAACAAGGGAATCAGTAATAGTTCGTATGCCTTGATTGCGTGATGGTTATATATTTGTTTGTGTAGACGATAACGCGTGGCAAATAGGGAAAAGATTTCGAAGTTTATTTTCGACGGCCAACTCAATATACTTTCCATCTTACCATTTATTTCCGCTTTCTTTACTCTCACGTCATCCATTATACGCGTATAATCTCCACCACATTTTAGACCCACGTGGTAACAATCTCTCTGAATATAGTCGATTTTGTCAACGTCTATCTGATTCAGTTTGTTTGCTACGATCTGAAATTGCCATTTGTATTTCTCGTTCTCGTTGGGTTCCACCATTGACATTATTAATGCTTGTTCGGGCACTGTCACGTTTAATTTATATTTTTGTATCATTTGTGAGAATATTTGTATTCCTCGCTTTTCGTGTTTTGGTTCGTCTTCCCCGATTAAATAGTCGTCATATAGATGACTGTAAGGACCGTGTCCCAAATCGTGTATTAGACCTGCGATGCCCCACAGCTCGATTAGTCTGTCATTTATTTTGAGGTGAGGTTGCGATTCTTGTAATACTTTACCCATTCTTCGTGCCAAATGAGACACGCCGACGCTATGTTCGAAACGGGTATGAGTGGCACTGGGAAAAACGTAATGTGCGGCGCCGAGTTGTTTGAGACTGCGGAGACGTTGAAATTCGGGTGTATCAATGATTGACTGCATCAATGGTGTGATATCGACATAGCCGTGTATTGGTATATATATTCTGCGATTC
>CERI01102002.1_pt1 | contig 10470 bp, 9 predicted proteins | sample 350261 | NCBI WGS metagenome assembly CERI01 (sample SAMEA2620979, study PRJEB7988) | marine metagenome | isolation source: saline water (ENVO:00002010), including
TTTATAGTTAATATACTATATATGTCACTTCTAGATAATAATGAAAAAGCTGCTGTTGATAAAATGTTACTTGAGAATCCTGTTGAAGATTTCACAAAAGACATACGTGAACGTTCACACAGCAAGTTAATTAGAGAAGATAGAGATAAGTTAATACAACTAAAACATAAATACTCTAGATTAGCTAGTTCAAATAAAAACCAGTTTATAAGTATATGTGAAAATCAGTGTAAATTTTTATATGACAATTATAATTCTATTTTTAATAGTTTATTAAATGATAAACTAGATATAGTTATTTTTAATAAATTTATAGAAATTCTAGAAAATATTGAAGATGGGTTATTAAGTCAACATGAAGGTTCATATTTAATTGGTAAATATTTAAAAAATATATATGTCGATAAAAAGATTAAAACTGGCACTCATGATAATAAAACTAACAAATCTAAAAAAACAAGTAAAGCAAACACTAATGATAAATCAAACAATGATAACAAATCGAACAATGATAACAATAACCAAGATAGTAATATTAGTTATAAACAGTTTAAAAAGTTTAATACTATTTAGAAAAATTGATTTGTTTTACATAATGAGAACAAAAAAATTTAACTTCCTGAATATATTTTGAGAATAAATTTTCTAATTTGGTATGCCATTTGCACGGTATTTACTAATGTATATAAATAATAAAAATCAGCGTTTAAAATGATTAATGGTGTAAAAACTAAGTTATATTCTATATAAAATGAATATAGAGAAGTGTTAGAATAAAAGACTGCAATCAATGTATAATTAAATTTAAGTTATGTAGATTTAAATTTAACTTGTAATTGATTATTTAATATAATTTTTTATAATTAACTTTTTGTTATTTTTATTTATTAAATTGACTTTATTTAAAGCAATAATATAAATTATTATAAATTATTAAATAGTTTACATGACATTTATATTAGTAATAGTTGAATCTCCGGCTAAGTGTCAAAAGATAGAAAAATATCTAGGTCCTGGATATAAAGTTATAGGAAGTTTTGGACATATTACACATCTATCTAGTCTAGTTCAAGTAGATTTTAGTAATAACTTCTTTCCTAATTTTCATATTATTGAATCAAAAAAACAGCAAATAGATAAAATAAAAAGACTAATTAAACAATCTAGCGATGTTATACTAGCAACAGATGACGATAGAGAAGGTGAAGCAATTGCATGGCATATATGCCAACAATTTAATCTTGATGTATATACTACTAAACGTATTATCTTTCATGAGATTACGGAAACAGCTATTAATAATGCAATAATTAATCCTGGTGTGTTAAACTTAGATTTAGTAAATGCTCAACAAGGTAGACAAATTCTAGATTTAATTGTAGGATTTAAAATTACACCATTATTATGGAAGCATATTATGTCAAATACAAAAAATAGTTTAAGTGCGGGTAGATGTCAAACCCCGGCATTAAGGTTAGTATATGATAATTATAAGGATATTGAGAATTCTCCAGGTAAAATACAATTTACTAGTAATGGAATATTTTTCGATAAACAAATAACATTTCAATTAAACTATAATCATGAAACCATTCAAGAAATAGAAGAGTTTCTAGAAAAATCAAAAGATTTTAACTATGTATTTACAAGAGACAATGACCGCGAAGTAATGAAAAATCCACCACAGCCATTTACGACATCTACGTTGCAACAATCTGCAAATAATAATATTAATATTTCACCAAAAGAAACTATGTCATTAGCGCAAAGACTATATGAAGCTGGTTATATTACTTATATGCGTACTGATAGTAAAGTCTATAGTAAAGAATTTGTAGATAAAGCGTGTAGATATATATCTCAGACTTATAACCAAGATGGACTTATCCACTCATCACTTAGCGCTATAACACAAAATGCTGTTCGTGAAAAAACTGATAAAACTAAAGACGGCAAAACAGGTAGTGGAAAACGAGAAAGTAGTAAAAGTAAGAAGCCGAAAAAAGATAATAATGCTCAAGAAGCTCATGAGGCTATAAGACCAACTAGTATTGAAGTAATTGAATTACCAAAAGATGAGGATGTTTTTACTCCTCGTCATAGAAAGTTGTATAAATTAATTTGGAATAATACATTAGAGAGTATTATGTCGCCGGCTAAAATAAGTCAATTTACTAGTAAAATCACTGCTCCTAATAGTTTGTTTTATAAATTTACTAGTGAAATAATTATATTTCCTGGATGGAAAATAGTACAAGGTTTTGAAAATGATAAATATTATAATTATTTAAAAGCAATTTCAAGTGATAATATTAATGTAAAACGAATTTCGTCAAAACAATCATTACGCGAATTAAAATCTCATTATAGTGAGGCTAAACTAGTTCAATTGTTGGAACAGAAAGGAATTGGTAGACCATCTACATTTTCATCACTAGTTGAAAAAATACAAGATAGACAATATGTAAAACGTCAAGATGTTAAAGGTCGGTCAATTAGTTGTTATGAGTATATTTTAGAAAATCAAGTAATAGTAAAACAAGAAAATGTAAAAGAGTTCGGTAATGAAAAAAACAAGTTAGTTATTACACAAACTGGTGTACTCGTTATAGAGTTTTTGTTAACACATTTTGATAGTCTTTTTGATTATCAATATACAAAATCCATGGAAGATAAATTGGATATTATAGCGAAAGGTAATATGACATATAGTGAATTATGTAGAGAATGTGTTGATTTTATTGAAAAATTAAACAGAGAAAATAATCTGGACTGTAAAAATACAAAAGAACAACTAGATAAATCAACACGAATAAATATTAAGATAGATGATAATCATACGTATTTAATAGGTAAAAATGGACCTACAATTAAAAGACGAGGTGAGAACGGTGATATGTTTTTCAGTGTTAAACCAGATATTAGTATTGATAAATTAAAATTAGGAGAGTACAAAATTACAGATATAATAGATGAAAATTATCGTGATATTGGCATATGGAACAGTCATAATATATATTTAAAGAATGGTAAGTTTGGACCTTATCTAGAATGGAATAATGTTAAAAAAGCATTAAAAAGTGTGAAGATTAACGTTCCACACGATAAAATTAGTCTAGAAGATGCTATTAGTATATTCGAAAATACTACACCAAATGAAAATCAATTAATTAGAAAAATTAATGATTGTCTCTCTATTAGAAAGGGACGTTATGGAGATTATATATTTTACAAGACAGATACTATGAAAAAGCCACAGTTTTTACGTTTAACTAGTTTTGATGGAAACTATATTAATTGCAATGAAAAAGAATTATTGGCGTGGATATTAGAAAAGTACAAGATTCAGGTTAATACTAAAATAAAAAATTGATATAAACCTTAACTTTATTTAAAAGTATATTATAAAAAATATAGAAAATTGCAATAATACTAATGATCAGTTTAGATAATACAATTGTTGAGTTATCTAAACTAACCATTTCTACAAATGATACAATTGTTGAGATTCCTATAGAATTATGGTTTAACATATCAAATTATGTTACATCAACATACCCTATAATGTTTTTATCAAAAGAGATTAATCTATTACTCAAAGAAGAGACGCTTAGTTGGAAATTATATAAAAAAATACAAGAACATTATGGTGATAATAATTTGCATTACATGCATCAATATGGTTTGATAAAATGGACTCTTAAAAATGATTGGTCTGAATTTTCAAAGCTAAATTTAAAGAGTAATAACAAGTATTTTAATTATGATACTTCAATGTGGTGTATAAATTATACAAGATTAGATTTAGTGAATATAGTATTAACTCATAATACTATTATAAATAATTTGTTAAAGAAATTGATCTGGTATCTAAATCATTAATGGTTAATAGTAAATTTGTGTTAGTTATTAAATAAATTGAATTAGATTATAATATTTTTTATTGTATTTATAATCTGGAATCTCTATATAGAATTTTGATATTGAATTTTGATATAGAATCTAGATGTTATTATATCATGGAACAACACAAGTTAGTGGTTTATCTATTTTGTTAAATGGATTTGATTTTGAAAAGTCTGGAAGTAATTGGGGTAATACATATGGAAAAGGTATATATTTTACACCAAATTATAATACAGCAAGATTTTATTCAGGAGAAGATGGAATAGTAATTTCAATTGATATTAAGGTAAATATATACTATATAAAAAAAATGATATCACCAAATTCAAGGAAAAAAATAAAAATTCCACAAGACAAATCTTATAATTGCATAGTTACTCCTGACTTAGATGAATACTTAATTCTATATTTTATATATTAAGACTATAATATATAAAATTATGATATATAAAATTATGATATATAAAATTATATTTATAATACAATAGTCCCACGTATGTTCGTTTGTTTTTTTTTTAATAATATCTACAATTCATAATAAAACATATTAAAGATATAGTATGTTTTATTATAGAGATTACTATTAAATGTATAATAGTATATCAAATGAAATAGAGAGTAGTTTAAAATTTTTCTTATTTTCAAATTTATATAGTAATAGTAATAGTAATAATGAAAGTAATAGTAATATTTATAAATTTGTATTAAATATTGTTGCGTTATGTGGTGTACCTATTATATTTAATTTAGTACAAAATAATAATATATCATTTCATAATTTCAAATGGTTTTTATTTAAGTTTAAGCGCTCTTCTACTATAATAATCGAAGGAAAAAAGTGTATGAGATATAATAATTATGGTTCAAAAAATGATGTTCTATTTAGTAATAGATTTATTGCATTTTGGCAATATATAAATTTTAATAATTTAAATAACAGTGATATTTATTGTATAAAAGAATGTAGTGAAAATTATAATTATGATTATTTTGATGACTATAGTACTAAAAAGTTGACAAATTGTTTTGATACAAATATATTTATAGTTAATCAATCATCTTGTTTTGTAGTTAGTAAAGATATATATTGTAGAGTAAATTGTCACAATGAAAATATTGAACAACGTAATGATGCAAATAATAATTTTAGAACACAAACTATAGAAATTGAAATATTTAGTTATAAGTTATCTCTAGATAGTTTAACTAAATTTCTAGATAATATAACACAAGAATATAGAGATCGTATAGATCTATCTAGAAATAATAAAAGATTTATTTACACATATAATGGTACTAGTAGTAGTAATAATAATACTTATGAAATGCGTAATAATGATAATACGTTAACTAGATGGGATGAGTTCTATTTTATTAGTAATAGAACATTTTCAAATTTATTCTTTGAGTACAAAAAAGATTTGATTAATAAATTAGATTTTTTTATTAATAATCGTGAATGGTATGATAGAGAAGGTCATCCATATACATTTGGTGTTGGATTACACGGTCCACCTGGAACGGGTAAAACTAGTGTAATAAAATGTATAGCTAATAAGTTAAATAGACATATTGTAATAATTCCTTTAAGTAAGATTAAAACGCAGAGAGAATTTAATGAATGTTATTTTGAGAAAATGTACACAAGACAAAATAATAAATCAATAGATTTTGATGATAAAATCATTGTATTTGAAGATATAGATTGTATGAGTGATATAGTTAAACAACGAAAAAATAATAGTAATAATAGTGATAGTGATAGTGATAGTGATAGTACAAATATTGAAACTACAAATAGTTTATTAAATTCTTTAAATAAAAAACTTAATAATATTGAAAAAAACAGTAATAATGATATTAATAATTTAGTAGTTAATATAGATAAAGATAATGATAAGATTACACTATCATATATATTAAATATTATAGATGGTATAAGAGAGACACCTGGTAGAATATTAATAATAACATCAAATAATTATGAGAGTTTAGATAAGGCTCTTACTAGACCAGGTAGAATTGATATAACATTAGAATTAAAAAATGCGACGCGTGATATAATTAAACAAATGTACAATCATTATTACGGTGAAATTTTAAGTGATGATATTTATAATAAAATAACGGATTATAAATTATCTCCTGCAGAAATAGTTAATATAAGATTACAGCATAAGAAAGCCTGTAATTTTATAGATGAGTTATTGATTAGATATGAAAAATAGTAGTAATATTATCTAAAATATTATCTGCAATAATATATCATTATAGTTATAGTTTAAAAGGAGTACGAACATCATAATCTTTAATAGTATTTTTTATTTGATTAATTTCTAATGTTAAAACTATATTCTGTCCTTGAAAATCAACTAACATACCATTATGATAGTGAAAACTAAATTCGAATTTGTCAAGACGTTCTAATGGTGGGTCAAAATAACTCATATTATTTAATAAATAGTCATTAGTATTATAACTTTGGTTTTCGTTATTTTTTAAAATAGGAACTTGACTAAAGCAACTATTAATTAATCCATTATTTATATTAACTGTAAATGGCTTAATTGTATCCGATTGATTTAAACGATTTATTTTCAAATACAAATGGTTATTATTATTAATATTAACTACTCTTTTAGAAATAATAAACTTATTTGTAATAGATGTATTTGTGCTTGGTAAAAAATGTGTTACTTGTGATGAGTTATATATTTTTTTTTCAAATCCGAGTATTGCACCTAGTCCCCAATCAGAATGTTGAATATAAACATTATAATTACTACAACTACTATCAGGATAGTAAATATCATTTTTAGTGAAATTTAATGTAAAATCATTATCGCTATAGAAATATATTTTATTAGTAACACTGCAATAACTTACATCAACCGTAGTTCCATTTAGACTATTTCTAATGCTATTTGCTAATGTAACTGGTGTATAATAACCATTTTCTATCGTTATTTCTTGTTCCTGAATTATTAACTTATTATTTTGTAAATAACTGCTTATATTATATATATTACTAGGAGTTTGTATATATAACATACGAATAGATTCAACATTATTATAGGTTTGAGGACATTTAATTGTAAAAATAGCTGGATTAGGATATTTAATAATATCTCTATCATTAGAATCTATGTATAATAATTTACGATTGAGTACAAAATTTTGTTTTCGACTTATTATTGGTATATTAGACATATATAAATAATATACATATTATTTTATGTATATTATTTATTAATGTAATATTATTTATTATTGTAATATTATTTATTAATATATATTTATTAATATTTATTAATATATATTAATTAATATGCAATCAAATACTAATTTTAAATTATTGAAAACTGGTACATTAGGTATAATTCTTAATGATAATAATTTATCATTGGATGTTTTAACTGTATTTTTTATTATTATTGCTGGTATTTTAATTCAACTATTTTTTGCACCAAATAAATCAGTTGATGGCACGATAGGTCCATCTAATTCAAATATATGGGGTGGGATGTTATCATGTTTAGGTGTGTTTTTACTAATATTTATAGTATATGGAATAGAGTATAATAAAACGTCTGGTAATCCGTTAATACAGAGTTTTCCTATATTTGTATTACTATGTATAATATCATATTCAGTAATAATTAATTTTCTATTTTCAAGAAATATTAATATGAGAGATGGCACAGATATAACATTTGATACTTATTCATTTGTTTCTAATTTATTGATAATAATACAAACTATTCTAGTTTTTAAACACGTATTTAGTTCTCTACATAATAATAGTGAAAAACAAACTGATATTTATAAAAGTGTCTTTATATCATTATTTATAGGAGTATTAAACTTATGTACATTAATAATAATGCATATTATGTTATACTTTTATTCCACTAGTAGTTAAAATAACATAAGGCAAAATAAATTTAAATGATATTCCATAATAATTATTAGACTCCCAAATTCCAGATATTTTTAATATTATATTACTATTTCTAGAAATAATATTATTATTAATAGTATTAGTCATATTTTTATTATGAGTGGTTGAAATATTTTGATAATTATTAACATATTTTATAATATTAGTATCAAGACATTCACATAACTTATAGTTACATTTTTTATTAGATAAGTTAAGATTTTTTAATATATTAATTTCTAATAATTTTAATTTATATATTATATCTCTATTTACTATTTCATTAATAGTAATAAAATTATCAATATGATTAATAGATATATCTTTAAACTTAATTTCAATATATAATGAGTAAAATGTTAAATAATTGGTAGAATATAACAATTTATAATATTTACTTTCTGGTATAATACTATTAGCACTTGCTTGTGATATAATTAAATTATAAATATTGACATTATCTATATCTTCTGCTATCATCTTTATAATATTTAAATAACACACTAATTATATTTAACTATTATATTTAAATAATTTTATTTAAACCTTTGTTTATGGTTATATATTAATGTTATATCGTGATAATTATATAGACTATATTAAAAACATTGATAATTGTAATTTTCATACTCAACTTAAATTTTTATATAAACAAGAATTAGATAATCTTATTATATATGGACCGCAGGGAACTGGTAAGTATAGTCAGTCATTAAAATATATACAACAATACAGTCCTAGTAATCTTAAGTACGAAAAAAAACTCATGATTCTAGTAAATCGTAATGAATATATAATTAGAATAAGTGATATACACTATGAAATTGATTTTGAACAATTAGGTTGTAATGCAAAGACTACATTTAATGAAATATATAATACTATATTAGAAAACGTATCGCGCAATTGCATAGGTATAATATTATGTAAAAATTTTCATATGATTGATAATGAACTATTAGATATTTTCTATAGCTATATGCAAAAAATTATTAATACTGCAATAATATTAAAATTTGTTATATTAACAGATTCTTTAAGCTTTATTGGTAATAATATTATTAATTGTTGTAATATTGTATATTTAAAAAAACCAAAAATAAATAAGATATTATTATACTATAAAACTAAATTAAAAGATTATAAACAGAACTGTAAAATAGAAAATATATATAATAGTGTCGACAATATTAATACTCTAAACAATATTAATAGTTTAGAAAATGATAATAGTTTTAATAATGTTAATAATAGTCTTGGTAATATTAATACTCTAGATAATTTAAATAATTATAAACTACAAGTGTTAAATAATAAACTGCAATTAAATAATAATAATATTTGTGATAATATAGTAAATGAAATAATATCATCTAAATTGCAAATTATAACGATACGTAATTTACTATACGAATTACTTATATATAATTACAATATATATAATAGCTTATATTATATAATAAAACTACTTATTACTAGTAAAAAAATTAAGTGTATGGAGTACAAGTTTTTTTATAACACTGGCATTTTTTTTCTATATTATAATAATAATTATAGACCTATTTTTCATTTAGAAAAATACATATTATATTTAATTAGACTTGTTAATGGAGTTTAATAAATCATTACAAATATTAAATTTAAATACTAATTTTGATTATTATCAATTAAAAAAAGCATATCATGTAAATGCATTACGTTATCATCCAGATAAAAATGCTAATAATCCGGAATATAATCAACGCTTTAAAGAAATAAATCTAGCATATAGATATCTAAAAAATATTATTGACAAGAATATAGAAACAGATAGTATAAGCAACTATGATAGTACAAATGATAATGAAATAATTATTGATAAAAAATATTTTGAGTTAGTAATTGAATTTATATACATTATAACAAACAAAAACTCTAAAAAAGATCGTATTAATAGTTTTAAAAATGAATGTAGTGATATATTATTTAAACTACTAAATCAATTAAATATTGAAAATTTACAAGATATATATCTTTATATATGTAATAATCAAGAAAATCTACTATTCCAAAACATAGATCTTGAAATTTTACTTAAAATAAAAAATCTTATATTAGATAAATTTAAAAATTATAATGTATTTGTAATAAAACCCAATTTATTAAATTTAATAAATAATGATGTATATTGTCTAGATATTTCTAACGATAAAGTCTATATACCTTTATGGCATAATGAATTTATATATAGAGATAATATTATAAAAATAATACCAAGTTTAGACTCTAATATATGGATTGATAATACTACTATTAATTATATTTACTATGACACATATACTAATATTATAAATATGATAAGTAATAATATAACAAAAATTATATTACAAGACATTAAAAGTGAAATTATAATAGAAAAATTATATATCAAAAAATATCAAAAATATATTATCAAAAACAAAGGATTACCATTCATTAACTATAATGATATATTTAATATTGAAAAAAAAAATGATATAATAATACATATTTATCTAGAATAAAAAAACTCAATATAACTAAAATAACCTATATAATAATATTTTTATTGTATAATAAAAATATTATTTTAACTAATAACTAATAACTAATAACTAATAACTAAT
>CERI01116111.1_pt1 | contig 10462 bp, 11 predicted proteins | sample 350261 | NCBI WGS metagenome assembly CERI01 (sample SAMEA2620979, study PRJEB7988) | marine metagenome | isolation source: saline water (ENVO:00002010), including
TGAAATTGTATCCCATTCCCAAGGTTTATCAGGATGTTTATCAATCATTTCTATAGTTAAGTTTGGATTACTTGAAATTCCAGAATGGCAACACAATGCCCGGCGCGTATCCCCACCCCCATTCCAATCCCAAGGTTTATCAGGACGTTTATAAATCATTCCCATTGTTATATTTGGATTAGCTGAAATTCTACTCCAATTCCAAGGTTTATCGGGATGTTTATCAACAAATTCCATACTTAAATTTGGATTACCTGAAATTCTATACCAATTCCAAGGTTTATCAGGATGTTTATCAACAAATCCCATAGTTAAATTTGGATTAGATGAAATTTCATTCCAATCCCAAGGTTTATCAGGATACTTTTCAATTAAATATGTTAATTTATTCATTACAGCATTTTTTGCTTGTTGTTCAAGTAACTCTATTAACATTGGAGAGTGATGTATTACTTTTTTTCTTCTCATTAAACAACTATTAACATAATTATCATAATCAAACCGATACATGATAAGTTTAGTATCAATTAATTTTAGATTTGTTTTCAACTTAATTATATAATAATATTTATTTTAACTTCAATCCTGTAAACAATATATATCCCTCGTGTGTGTGACTCTTATACTAGATGAATGTACTATTTAATTTATCTATTTTATCTAATGTTTTCTCTAGATTAGTTTTCTTTTCTTTAATTCCATTAAACAAATAATCTGTATTTGGAGAATGTTCGTTTTCTTTCACTTGCTTATATAAAATATTTTGTTTTTTTATTAAATTTTTTATTAAGTCACTATTATTATTACTAATTAAATTTATATCTATATTAACATTTTCCGTTAAAATTAAAATAGCAAAATATATAATAAACTTTCTACGCTTTATACAACCCATTGTAAATTTTATACAATAAATACTCATCAAACTATTCATTATTTTTGTAACTAATTTATCATTTTTTAAACTACAATAATGTAGTAAAGTATCCCATATTAACCACATTGAACTTGTTTTAAATTTTTCTTGTACTGGAAAATATTCACGAGTTGAACAATTACTAACTTCTTTTTTTTTTTTACACATTGCATCAAATTCTATAATCCATTCAAGCCAATAACATGCAGTTACTGCATTTTTTGATTCATTTGATATATTGTAGGCAAATTCATTAATTGCAATAAATAATTCTTTCATATCATCATTTCTGTAAATATTTTCAACATAAGTTATTTTAGGAGCTTTTAATTTATCAGAAATTTGTGATATATTAAATGCTTCAGATTTATCAAAAAAAACACTATCTAATGTGTGTTTTTTGTTAGAATAACATAATATACTTATTATTTCAGTAAATATTTCTCTTATATTCATATTATTTCGTAAATCTAATTCATTATCAATATACCCACTTACTAATATAGTACGAAAATTATCAAATCTATTTTCTATATATATAGGTAATTTAGGATTACCTAAATGTATATTTTTTGAACAATATAATATAATTATTTCCCACAAATCTATATAATTTCCAGAACAAATAAATTCTGCAGTCCAATAACAAGCCGTTTCTACTTTACAATTTATAATTGATTTAATTAATTCTTTTTTTACAATTGTCTTTTTAAAACCAGAAAATGTACAGCTTTTAAAATTTTCTTTTTTTCGTACATCATTAATATAATATTCTTCCATATAATTTCTTTTACACAAAAAAAATAGGTGTATTACATATATGAAAATTTATAATTTATGGAAGAAAACCACTGTTTGTGAAAAAATATTATTATTTTTTATATTCATTATTATGAATATTATTTCTTTTAACTATTTACAAAGATGTTTTCCAAAAAAGGAAGGTTTAAATAATGATAATACAAAAGTTATTGTAAAAAGAGGAAAAGATATATATGATACTTTTTATGCAAGTGTTTATGATACTTTGGTTTTCTGCAAAGATAAAAATGATTTTGAAGTTGGAACACTAATTAATAAAACAAATATGGATAAAAATAGTAATCTTCTTGATATTGGTTCTGGTACTGGACACCATGTAGCATCATTCAATGAGAATGGTATATATGCGGAAGGTATAGACAATGCGTTAGCAATGGTTAAATTATCTTCAAAAAGCTATCCAAAATATAAATATAATCACGATGATGTTATGAAAGCAATGGCCTATCAATATGGAACATTTACACACATTACATGTTTATACTTCACTATTTACTATTTTAAAGATAAAAGAAACTTCATTAAAAACTGTAAATCATGGTTAAAACCTGGTGGATATCTTATTTTACATTTAGTAAATCGTGATAAATTTGATCCCATAATACCTGCAGGAGACCCATTGGAACTTATTTCAGCACAAAAATATGCACAAAATAGAATTATGACATCTAAAGTTAAATTTCATGGTTACGACTATAGTTCAAAATTTGAAATAAATGATGATACCGCTTATTTACACGAAGAATTTAAAAATACTAAAGACGGTAGCATTCGTAAAAATGAACACAAATTATATATACCCACTCAAGAATACATTCTATCTATTGCTAAAGATCTAGGTTTTAAATTAATTGGCAATATTGATATGAAAACATGTCAATATAACAAACAATATTTATACATTTTACAAAAATAAAATATTATTTTTTTAGTTTAATAGGAGTTTTCTGTTGTTCTAAAAAAGCATCTATATTAGTTTCTATTTTTTTTGAAAACTTTATGATTGACCTATTTTTTTTTGTTAAAGATTTTTTCTTTTTTTTAATTTTTTTTTTTTTGTGTTTTTTTTTTAAAAATGTTTAAAAAAGTATTTAAAAATTTCATATTATAATATAGTAAGATAAAACAGCATTGGTGTAGTGGTAACATATTTGACTTCCAATCAAATGCCCCGGGTTCGATTCCCGAATGCTGTATCTTGTAAAGTTTATATTATTTTATACCTGTTTATAATCAAATTTATTACTTATATTTGAATATAAAAATCATGAAAAATTGTTGTTTTCATCACAAAAAATAAATAATTTTTAGACCTTTCTAAATTTAAAACGCCGATTTTAAAATTATATTTATTACAAATTTATTTAATAATCAACCTCATCATATTGATAATCAAATGATTTGTATTGGAGGTTGCCTGTCCATTTTTTCTATAAAATCTTTATAAACTTCACGAAGTTGCGACCGATATATGTCAAATTTTGGTCTAGGTGTTTCTCTTTTTGACATTGAATGTCTAGTTTTTATAATACCAATAGTATCTGAAATTATATCAATATTTTCAAACATTGTTTCATATTTGATAGCATATATTTTGTAATTGCGTTTTGTATCTTGCGTTGTCCAGTTCTCGTAAAAGTCTTCTAACCCAAATACATCTTTTTTTGTTTCTAACAAATTTTCAAGACATGCATTTTTATCAGGACATTGAATATGTTTCAAATGTTGTTTCCAATTTCTTTCCACGAATCTACTAAATATTGTATTATCTATATTTACCCTAAATAGAAATATAACTATTGAATTTTCTAATTCTTCTTCAGTCAATTCAACATCTCCGAACCGTTCATTAGCAGGATTTTTTAATTTAGTAGGAGGAATGCGATTATGGATATGAAAGGTTTTATGTCCTATTGCTTTTAGATAGCGTACTAAACACCAAGAGCCACAGCCACCACTACTTACCACATATATATTTTTACTCATTAGTTATATATAATATACATTTTTACAGTATTAATCGCAATAATATTATTATCTCATGAATAATATTATCTCATAAATAATCATTAATACTCATATTGCAATTAATAAAATCATTGAAAGTTACACAATTATTATAATAATGTATAGGATGAGCATTGCGGTCATTACCACTGAAACATGTCGTTTCATTTGGTACAATAACCAATTTATTTTTATTAAAATAAGGTGCAACTAATGATAAGGAACTGTCTCCGGCAATCAATACATCTGCAAAAATCATTTCGCTAAACGATTGCATTATATCTGAGTTACATTTACAAATAATGTTTTCACTTTTAAACATAGTGTTAATCTGCGAATTACTATGAATATGAAATGTTATATTTTTATGCTGAGAAGACATTTTTTTTATAATATTATTCACTGTAATTAAATAACCGTTTCTTAAACTACCACTTGTACGATTATTTCCATCTCCGCCACGAATATGTATAACTACGTTACAATGATTAGTCACAAAACTTCTGTTTATTGTTAGTAAATCATTAAGTGAATTACTTATATATTTGTCAAATTCGAATTTCTTGATATATTTCCCAATATTATCAGTAGACCAACAATTGTCAAATACATGAATTATATCTTTCTGGAACTCGAATGATTTTAAACACAAGTTATTTTTTCTCCGTGGCATAATAACTTTTTTTTTTGATATGTTTTCAAAATCGCCAAATATGTTAATTAGAAAATTATTTATAAAATCCTTGCACATGATACTTTCTTCTTTAGATAAATGTTCAAATTTACCATTGTGTGGAAAAGATACATATGATATATCACTACATGCAATAAGAGACATCATACCAAAAAGTTGATGACCAAAACCATCTGTTCCATATTGTGAGACAGACATATACCTTAAATATCTTATTAAATTATATGGGATGCAACGCATATTCATGTTCAAATAAATTATTCATGTTTAGTTCATGCGAAGGAACATATAAATTATAAAAAATACAAATCACTTTTTAATTACTATAATTACATTTATATAGTAGGAAATGTCACTTATTAAATGGTAATATGTTTATATTCCAGTTAAAATATATATAATTTTATATATGATAATTTATTATTTTTTTGCTATAATAGTTTTATTACTAATATGTAAATCTATTATAAAAATACGTTTTCATTTTTGGAGCATACAACCAGTATTTCATATATACGATATACAACATTGGTTAAATCCAAATAAAATAATTAATACAAAATTACCAGAATTAAATAACTATGTAGATGTATTTAATATAAATACACTATCTGTAAAATCACTATCGGAAAAAAATATTGACAAAATATGTAAATTTATTAAAAAAAATTATGGTCCTGATGAATATTTACCGGAAAATAAACATATAATGGCATACTTAGAATGTTTCGAAAACCCATCTTACTTCAGTATATATAACAATATTAAAAATGATTCAATTAATTCAGTTATTAGTGCGCGAAATTTATGTATAAAATTAAATAATAGTAAATTTCCAATTTATTATATTGATAATTTGTGTGTAGATCAATCTATGAGAAAAAAAGGTATTGCTCCTAAAATGATTCAAACACTTCACTACAACATATCAAGATATAATCAAAATATCAAAACATATTTATTCAAAAGAGAAGGTGAAATGACTGCAATTGTGCCATTAACGACACTAAAATGTAAAGGCTATGAAATATCTGAATTTCCAATAATTGAATTACCTCATACATCTATGAAATTGATTAAAATAAATAAAAATAATATTATTCTTGTAATTGATTTTTTAAAAACTAAAGATGATCAATGTGAGTGTCTACTACTTTGTGATATACCTACTTTATTACACTTATTAGAAGTTGATATAATAGGTATATATGGAATTATAGAAAATGATAAATTAATATCATTATATGTATTAAGAGATTCTGGAACTTTTTACAAAAATAAAAAGGCAATAGAAATTATATCATCGTTATCTTCTTGTCATCATAAACATATATTTAAAATTGGGTTTTATAATGCAATACATGATTATTGCAATTTAATAAATGCTAGTAAAGTTATTATTGATGAAATTGGAGAGAATTACCAAATAATGAGTGATAAATATTTTTTTTCAAATAATTCTGCTTTTTTTTTATATAATTATGCATGTTATACAATTAAATCCAATAACTGTTTTTTTATATATTAATTCTATCTTACATATTTACCAACACGCGCAAAAGAATCACAAATAAATATAATAAAAACTCCGACAAATGAATATAAAATTACTTCTTCTGCAACATGTCCAGTTTTTTCATCTTTTTGTTCTTCAAGAAGATGAAGAATATTATCTAATTTTTCTATTAATGCTTCTTTAGAAGCGTCTTTTAAATTGTTTGTACTATAACCTGGTACAATTGTTTTATAGTAATCATTTATTTCACTACTTTCTAGCTCGTTATATGATGTGACATTTTGAACCGGTTCATCATTTTTACTTTGTACTACAGGTGGTGGTACAAAATCACCCATATTTGTATTTTCATCATTTGAATTACTGTGTATTTCATCCATCATTGATTTAACACCTTTTGATAGTTTTTTCGAAATTTTAGTTTTTTTTTTCTTTGGACTTATATCTGAATCATTTTTATTTAATTCTCCTTTTTCAGATGATTCAAATGGTGATGGAGATAAATATGCTAAATGCGACATGTATATAAAAAAAACATATATTATATTTTATTGTTAATAATTCTAAATATTTCTTAATAATTTCTATAACTATGTATATATGAATATTATTGAACAAATGAAAAATACTTTTTTAGGAAGAACTACTTTTATAATAGTACTCATTTTGGCAACATTAAAACATAAATTTGTCGGTCTAATAATTGCTTTATTATTTATTATTTTAAGTGAATGTGTTGTTGTTGAAGGTACTGGTGATCCTGACAGTGGTCTGTCTAGTGAACTGGAACTAGATTTTGATGATAATGTGGTTGAATTAAATAATGAATCTGAATTAAGTAGTGTTTCACCTGAATTAAATAGTGTTTCTGATGCTGATCCTGATGATGATAGTGTTCTTGATGCTGATGCTCAGGCTGATAGTGTTCTTGATGCTGATGTTGAGGCTGTCGCTGAGGCTGATAGTCTTCTTGATGCTGATGCTGAGGCTGAAACTGATCATGTAGATGGAATGACAGCTGGAGCAGACCGTTTAACAGTTGAAGGATTTTTAAGATCAAGAAACACATCATATTAGAGTAACATGTTTATAAATTATATTTTCTCTCTAGTTAATATTATGTATAAACAGTTAAAAAAAGTAACAAAAGTTATAACAAATAGTATCAATTCATTAAATAACAGTAAATTTGTTATAGGAATTATGATGCTTTTATTAAATATAGGGTCTAAATACATTGAACTAGGGCTTACAAAAACACAAGAACATGCAATACGTAATGCTTTAGGTCGTGAAGTTCTAATATTTGCTATTGTATTTATGGGAACAAGAGATATAGTAACATCTACATTAATGAGTGCGGCGTTTATTATTTTATCTGACCATTTATTTAATGAAAAAAGTAAATTATGTATTGTTCCAAAAATGAAAAATATTGCATCAGAAATAGATGAAAATAAAGACAATATAATTTCACCAGATGAAGAAAAAAAAGCATTAGAAATTTTACGTAAAGCTAAAGCACAAAAAAATAGCACATATTTTTCTTTTGAAGAATCATTCGATCAATAAGCCATGCAAATTATCATAATATTCATTTATAAACTCATTAACTAATTCTAAAGGTATTTCATTAAAGTCTATCATTTTTTTGTTATGGTCATATTTATCTCTGGATCCTTCATTTTCATTTAATACTTTTTCAAATAATTTAGGATCATCATAATATTTTGATGCTGTTTTAAATCCACACCGATTAAATATTGGTAATATATTATCACTCTTATCTCCAGCTACAATTTTACAAAATAAATTTTTTTGTGGGTCATCAAACCATTTAGAATTTTTTGTTATATCTTTAAATTTTAAATTAATTAAATTTACATTTGTACTTGCTAATTGTAAATAGTCCATATCATTTGTAATTATCCATATATTTGTTTCTGGAGAAATTTCTAATATTTTTTTTGTCATTATTGCAATACAATCATCCGCCTCTAATTTCTTATGATATAAACATAATTTACAATTCGCTTCTTTATATAATTCTTCATGATATGCAATTTTAAAAACATTACCCACGTCATTATCATTTACTCTTGTTCCTTTATAATTGTCAAAAGATTCATTTCTCCATATATTGTTTCTTTTACAGTCTTTAGCAAATATTTTTATTGAATCTTTAATTTTTAAATTTTTATTTAGTTCGTTCATTTTTTTTACAAATGTTTCTCTAAACTTATTTAGAAATCTTTCGTTTTCACACGGTATGTCTGTTTCATTATCTTTTTTTGCTAGATTCCACCATATTTTAAGTGCATGAAATCTGTAAAATATAAAATAACTACCATCTATTAATATAATGTTTTTCATTTAGTATAATTTATTTAACTAATTTTAATTCAATTTTTAAATAGTAATTGTTTTTTTTCTTTATTTAGAATATAATGGTAAAAAGGCATATGAGAAATGAAAAAGGTGTTTACGTTATTAATAATAAGTTTTACAAAGAACTTGAAGGGTCCCGCGCACAAGTATTTCATGGTAATGCATATAAAACTCCCGGTGGTCTAACTATTAAAGGCCTTATTATGAACAAAAGTGGGCGTATTGTATCTTTAAAAAAACATAAATCAGCAACTCGTGATAAACGTCTTGTAAAAGCAGGTTATGTTACACAAAAAGGTAAGTTTGGTTGTGTAACAAAAGAAGGAAAAAAATGTACAAGAAAAAAAAAATAAATTAACTTCATACAAAATTAATAGGACAACCTGTTTGAATTAAACCATCATCATCTAAATTTGTACCCAATAAATGTTTTGAAATTGTTTCAAAATATTTTTTACTTACATTCATTTTACCTTCTTTTGAAAACGAAATATAAAATTCATATGCATCATAAATGGTAACAATATCTGTTTCATCTATTGTGTGTCTAAACATTTCTAATGACTCATATACTACTTGTTTTTTATCCCAAATAATGCATCTAATATTTAGTATAAATTTATTATCTACTATCAAAATATCTTGATAAAAATGCTTTATTAATTTTATTAAAAAAATTTCATCGTTATTATTAATATTTTTTCCACTCCATTCTTTATAAATTGTACATACTTCGCTTATTTCTATTTCATAATATTTGTTATCTTCAACCATATTTGTATCCCAAAACTTTATAAATGTTGCAACATTCGGCAGCAGTACACTTGTTACATTTTCAAAAGTGTCTGTTTCACTGTTATAACATATCTTTTTCTTTAATAGATCACACAAATGTTCTTGAAACATAATATTCGGCAAATTTAAATCATCCAAATATATTTTCCATACAAATATCATATTTTTATAGCTTATTGTAGTATCACTACATTGTTGTATACATTTTTCTAAAAATTCATTTACAACATCTTCTTCATTCTTATTATGTAAATACAATGAATAATTCATTAATATTTTGTCTGAATTGTTTATTAAAAATTTATCCGAATTTCCATATCTATTTGAATAGTAACACGATACACATAATACATCTACAACAAATTTATAAAATGAACCTGATATTTCTTGTAATAATTCCTTTTTATTTGTGTATATTAATCTTGTGTTTTTATAATTATGATCATGGTATTTAAATTTTATGTTATTAAATGTGTTTGATTTTCCAAAATGATTATACATTTGTAATGTTAACTCATGCACTATATGTTTTATTTCATTTGATATAATATATATTAAGGTTTCATTTTTATTTAATATACAATCCCCTATTACACAAAGAAAATATTTTACATAATTTTTTGAAGGAAATAATGATGAATACATCATTTGAATAACATCTTGTATTGTTTTCGATTCTGGTATTGCATTTAAAGGACTTTTAAGTTTAATTTCTCTAATAATTATTTTGTTAACTTTATGTTTAGAATCACGTAATTTGTCATCTTCTCTTAATAGTGATAATGCATTATGTTGTATTTCATCCTCACTAAAACCAACAAAATTTATGTTATTATAAAATAAAAATAATTTATTTTGATTACAATAATAGTAATTATTTATTGCCACAAATTTTTTTACAAAACTCTCTATTTCATATGCTAAGTTTTGCTTACGAACTGTTTGTATGTTATGTTTTTCATTTACAGTATCCAGAAATTTAGGTAATTGATTTTCTATATAATTTTCTAATTTACCGTAGATATATTCATTATTTGAATACTTTTCCATTAGTTCATCAAGTTTTTTATGTAAATTTTGTTCTTTAAACATATTTAATATATTAGTAAATGGGTTTAAATTTATATTTTATTTATATTTTCAATTAATTCTTTTATTTTTTTTGATCTATATGTTGCATAATCAACTGCATCTTCATTACAAAAGATATAATCTTCAAAAATATCGGTGTTTTCATTATTTAATTTGATTTTTGTATTTTTATATGCTCCTTTTTCTATTAATTTTTCGTGTGTTAATCCATCTAACTTTTGTAATCTTGACT
>CERI01284172.1_pt1 | contig 10455 bp, 6 predicted proteins | sample 350261 | NCBI WGS metagenome assembly CERI01 (sample SAMEA2620979, study PRJEB7988) | marine metagenome | isolation source: saline water (ENVO:00002010), including
TGAACTTGAGTTTGCTTCTATTGCACTTGAAGTTGTAACGGAAGAAGGTAGAGTATTAGCAGAAGTTCAAGCAAACGCAGAAAGTTGCGATCCAAACGACATGAGTTGCGTAGGTAATTTAATTATCGAAGACTGTTGCGATGATGACAACATTTTTAAACCTTATGATTGGGCCCAACAGGCAAACCAGCTTTATGACCAATTATCTGAAATTACAACTAAAGTATTTGGACATTGTGTTAAGTACTACAGAGCAGAACCTGATGAGAGAAGCAGAGATTCTGTTCTTAAAGAAGATACTATCTTCAAAAGAGAATCTGTCAGAGAGATACAAGTACTTGTACCTGACAATGAATTTCCAACAAATGAATTTCAATTTGACCCCTTCTTAGGAATGGGCCATGAGGGATTTGAAGTACATCTTACACGTAAAGAATTTGAAGAAGCATTTGGTGCAAATGAAAGACCTAGGGAAAGGGATTCAATTTTTATACCTTTAAATCAAAAAATGTATGAGGTTGCAAGCGTTTCACTTTCAGATGAAATTTTCCAAATGCACTCTTATTGGAGAATAAGGCTTAAGAAATGGGAAGACAAGCAAAATATCTATAATAGTCCTGAAATTGAAGAAGATCTTGAAGATCTTACTGTTGGAATTAAAGATATATTTGAAGAACCTAGAGAAGAGGATTTTCTTAAAATTACAAAACCGCAGCAATACAAAACAATTGGTACAGGTAAAAATGATTTTGTAAGAAGTGATTTAAGTGCAGATATTCAAATTGCAGACGATAAAATAAACAATAACTGGACTATTGTCTCTAAAAACTATTATCAGCTTTACAGACTTACTAAAGGAGCTGTTGCTGCAAGATATAGAAAGAATGTAGACATATCAGAAACAAGCGAGAGAGCTTTTACATTTTGGTTTAGAAGTAAATTTAAACAATCTTCATCTAAAATCAACATTACTACATATACAAATATAAATGACAATTTACAGATCACTGTTAATATTCCTCATAAGTATAAGGTAGGCGATGTAGTAGAGTTCCATTCTGTACCAGGCTATTCTTCTGATATCCACTATGTAAAAACAATTATCGATGATTATACTTTTATAATTGATTCAGAATACGTTGCAAATTCTTTTACAAATACAGGAAAGGTCCAATTTAAAGAAGTTGCAACGGGGTTATATGGATATAACATTGAAAATCCTTCTGCAAATGGAATGTCGATAGAATTAATGGAAGGTTACATAAATGTATCAATTAATAATGAAAATTATACATTTAAAACAGACGTCGATATATATAATGTTACAGATTGGTATTCGGTAGTTGTAAACCTTTCTAATAAATTTGACCAGTTGACAGTATATCTTTATAAAATGAATTCAGAAGGTTTAATGACAGTTCCTCAAAACCATTCTACTTCTCTTATTTTAGAATATAGCGATACAATAGATTTAGAGGGACCTGTAACAGTAAATAGCGGCGATACATGGTCTTTAATAGGTTCACCTATTGAACTTACAAATATTAGAATATTCGAAGTACCTATTGAAGAAGAATCACATGACGCAGTTCTTAATCAATATGTAGTAAGAGATACTCAGAATGCTCTTTTAGTAGATAACGCTGCACCTCAATTAAAACTCATGAAATTAAATAATTCTAGATAATAATGTTTAAATTAAATACTATAAGCGAGCATATAAATGAAATGGCAATGGCATATAAACCATTAGAATATGTTGACTATTCTCAAATATCTTTGAAAAAAGAGTATGATAAATTAAATAAAGTTCTTTTTGATAATTCTCTTCCTGATATTCCTTTGAAGTGGGATAAAAGAAAAGGGGCTTCAGGTCATGTAAGATCAGTTAGGTTTAGAAGTGGAACTAAAAGCTCTATAAAACATCTGTCTATGTCAGTATTTTATAAAGCTACATATAGAGAATTTTTAGATACTTTAGCTCACGAAATGATCCATGTCCATAACATACATAATGAATTAGATACCAAGATGTTTGACCCACATGGAGTTCATTTTATAAAGGAGATGGACCGAATCAATTCTCTAGGCCATGGTTTTAATATTTCAATAACTAAAGATTCTTCTAATTTAAGAGTTTCTGATAATATAAAAATGAAGAAGCCTCTTATTGCACTTTTATTTACAGCATTCAATAAACGTAATATTATCGTGATGAGCGAAAAGACATATTACAATGAGCACGAAAGATTAAATAGACTTTTCAATAAATGGGTTCAAAACGGAAAAACTGATGAACTAAAAGCAATGTACATTAAATCATTTAATCCTGAATTAAAAGGTGAAAGAGTACAAAGAAGTTTTGCTAGAAAAATTGCATGGAGAATGTGCCCTATTGATCTATGGGAAAGTGTTAGAGATACAGGTGAAATATTAAAAGAAATTTCAATAGACAGAGATAGTGTTCCAAGCAAAGGAGAAGTTGAAGCTACTAAAAACGCTACTGCAAGTGGATTAAGTAATGAAGAAATGAAAAAGATAAAAAGAAAGTTACGTAGACAATACAGAAAGGGCATTATTACACCAGAACAGTATAAAGATCAATTAATTGCTGCCGGATTTACTATTAAGAATTAGCATAAAATATAGATATGGATAAAAAACAAAGAAATAATGAATTTAATAAGGCAAAGCAGTCACTTGATGATTCATTTGAAAGCTTATTAAATGGAGACGACTTTATGGAAGACAGTGTAGATCCGATGGATTCAGACCTGCCTCAAGTAACGCCAAATAGTAGCCATGATTATACTCAAATGAAATCATCAGCTTCTGAAAAAGCGAAAAAGACAATTACAGCCTTAATGAAGTTTTATTTAGATGAAGACATCATTGAAAAAGATCAATACGTAATAGCACGAAAGAGGATTGATGAAATGACATTAAGTTCTCTTATGTTTCAGCTTGAAACTGCAGAGCAGGCACTTGTAACACTTTTAAGAACTATTGACAGTGGTGAACTAGCACCTCGTATGTTTGAAGTACTAGGTACCCTACAGAAATCAATGTTAGACATTATTAAAAGTCAGACAATGTATCTTGTTGCTGCTGAAGAAAGTGTTAAGAAACTATCACGTGATGTTGAAATATTTACTGATAGAAAAAACAAAAAATTAAATCAGGATAATAGAAACCAAGGTCAAATAAGTAATGTAAACAGGGGTACTAAATCATTAATGGAAGAAATCCAAAATGAAATCAAAGACACTGGTTATGAAAATGTAGATGGCCTTGAAGAAATTAACCCTGAAGACGTAGAATAATGAAGTTAAAAGATATACATGAATTTTCGCTTATAAGTGAGGCACAAAATACTCTTAAGTTATTTGTACCTGATGACGTTAAAAAAATGAACGTCCTATTTAAAAAAGCAGGACATGAGCTTTATATTGTCGGCGGCGCAGTAAGAGATTCTTTATTAGGTAATATACCAAAGGACTATGATTTAGCAACAGATGCTAAACCAGATAAGGTAAAAGACATATTAAAAGGGACATATAAATTTATAGAAATAGGAGAAGCTTTTAATATCGTAATGGCTATAGCTCCCAATGGAGAGGAATATGAAATTGCTACATTCAGGGAAGACCTTTCTGGAGGAAGACGTCCTGATGCTGTAAAGTTTTCTACAATAGACAAAGATGTTCTTAGAAGGGACTTGACTATCAACGCTTTATTCTATGACATAGATAGGAAAGAAATAGTAGATCTTGTAGGAGGAATAAAAGATATACAACATAAAAATATTAGAACAGTAGGAGATGCACTAGAACGATTCGGAGAAGATGCTCTTAGAAAACTTAGAGCAATTAGATTTGCTGCAAGAATCGGAGGTAAGATAGACAAGGATATCCACAATTCATTAATAAAAGATAACACTTTACCTGAAGTAAGTGCTAACAGAATCCATGATGAAGTTAAAGGAGGAATAGAAAAAGCAAAAGATCCTGTATTTTATTTAAGTCTTATTGAGCAATATAATTTTTGGAATAATATTTTTCCGAATATAACAATAAATAAAAAGTTTATCAATTCTAAGGTTTGGAATGTTCAGCTTGCAGAGCTTTTAAAATCTGATGATATTAACAAGATTGGTAAAAAACTTAGAACTAAATACGCATATAAAGAAGAGGAAACTAATTCAATTGAATTTATGCACTTTCTTTTAGATTTCAATCTAGAGAAAGATCTTATTACTGCTCTCAGTAAAGTTAAGAAAAAAGGGGTAGACTATAAAGAAGCACTTGAATTTTCAAAGTTTAATCAGATTGACAAGAAGTTGATTAAGGGTCTTTTTAATCACAAGATAACAACAAGTGGAAATGACCCTATTTTTAAAGGACTAAAAGGATCCCGGATAGGTGAAAAGAAATTAGAAATAGAGGTAGAAAAATTTAAAAAGAAATGGTTATAGCATGGATGGGTTATTTGGTATAAGCGGCGAAAACGTAGAACAGCAGCAGGCTCATATATGGTCTACAGACAAGATAGACCAATTGATGGGTTTAATCGAAAACGGTGGAAGCACAAAGGGAATTAAAAAGCCTTTTTATGACGGTAACCCGCAATGGAGGCTTGGTAATATAGTATTTGACTATACTGAACATGAGCTCAGTGAAATCAAAAGGTGTGCAAAAGACATTACATATTTTGCTGAAAATTATTGTACTGTAATGACAGACGACGGTCTTCAGAGAATTAAGTTACGTGACTATCAAATTGATATGTTAAAGCATTTTGTTGCTAATAGATTTTCAGTATGTCTAGCGAGTAGACAGATTGGTAAAACAATATGTTCTGCTATTTTTATAGCATGGTATCTTTTATTTAACTTTGATAAAAATGCTCTTATACTTGCCAACAAGGGGGCTACAACTAAAGAGATTCTAGATAAAACAAAGGTTATACTAGGACATTTACCTTTTTTCTTAAAACCAGGTCTATTAAAGAATGATGTATATGAAATGAAATTCGATAATGGATGTAGAATGGTTGGTCAGACTACTACAGGAAAAGCAGGTATCGGTTTTACCATTCACTTGTTATTCTTGGATGAGTTTGCTCACGTTCATGCAAATTTTGTAGACTCTTTTTATGAAAACGTTTATCCTACACTGTCTTCTTCTAAAGTATCACGGATAATTATTACAAGTACACCTAATGGCTATAATCTTTTTTATAATATTTATAAAGAGGCTGTTTCAGGAGATAACGAATACGCAGCATTTAAAGTTGACTGGTGGCAAGTACCAGGTAGAGACGAGAATTGGAAAGAACAAGAGGTAAAAAACTTAGGCTCAGATGAAGCATTTAATAGGCAATATGGAAATCAGTTTCTAGCTTCAAGTAATCTTTTATTACAAGCATCAAGTATTAAAAGGCTCCAGGCTAATAAAAAGAAATATATCTTCCATGATTTTGAAGAATTTGAAAATATTCAGATGGATCTTGAAAGAGAGATGCTATGGCATCCAGAATTTGATACTGTATATTGTAAAGACACTGAAAAATTCTTTTTACTTTCAGTAGATACTGCAGAAGGTAATGGAGGAGACTATAGTGTAATAAATATATTTGAAGTAAGACATATGCAGTCACGTGACTTCGATAAGCTTGTTTCGCCAGGTGCGCTTAGAGATTTCTTTGGTATCTATCAGATTGGTTGTTTTTCAAGCAATGAAAGAAGTATTGAAGATTTTTCTAAAATTTTATATAGTCTTGCAATTGACATATTTGAACCTGAAAACATTAAGATAGTATTAGAATGGAATTATAATGGTGCTCTTGTTATGAAACATTTACAGACACTATTTCCACAGAGAAACGAATTTGATGAATCCATGATATGCCGATTTAAACACCGTCACGATGCAAAGAGTCCTAGTTACGGATTAAAGGTAAAAAAAGATAATAAAATAGTTCTTTGTCAAAACTTTAAGAAATACATAGAACAGAGAAGAATGATAGTTGATGATGAAAACACCATAAAGCAACTTGAAACCTTTGGTAAGACTTCAAGTGGTAATTATGGTGGACAACTCGGTAATGACGACCTGGCAATGAGTTCTATTATAGCAACAGAATATTTAATGACTTCAGACTTTTCTGATTTTGTTGAAGAGATTGCAGACCATATAGATGTTGACATCACTAACACAATTGAAGAACTTTTATATAAAGACAATCAAGGTGACGGCGATACAGACTTTGACATATATAGTATTGTAGGAAGTAAATAAAATTACCGATAACATTAGTCCAACCGAGATGATATATAATAAAACATAATAGATAAAAAAAGTATAACCGAAATGGCACTTAGTCCTGATTTAGCACAATTTGCAAACAATGCGAGCGGAATATATCGTTTAGAGTTCGACAAGTCTCAGACTGCGACAATCCCAGCTGAAACTATTAGACTCGTTGTAGGTTTCTCTAAGAAAGGTCCCTTCCAAACTCCTGTTTTCGTACCGGACACAGGTTTTTTTGAAGAAGTATATGGACCTATCGATAGAGGTTTAGAAAGAAAGAAATCTTATTTCCATCGTACAGCATTAGCTGCACTTGAAAGAGGTCCTGTTCTTGCTCTTAACCTACTAAGACTTAATAACGACGAAGATAGCGTAAATGTAGATAAAATAGAATATCAAACATTATCTACATCTATCTGTACTGCAAACCAAGTAGAAAAAGAAGCTCTTTATTCTGGCTTCTACAACAAAGATCGTTTCTGGTTTCCTGAAACTGAAGCATTCTTAGAAAATATTGGAGATATTAACAAAGGTATTATACAATTTACCAACCTTAATCAGACTCCTGTTTCTATCATTGTGCGACATGCACAAAATGTACAAGGCTTCAACATCACTGCAAAAGAATGGTACGGTATTGGAAATGTACCAGAATTTATGCATGAAAATGATTATATCAAAGATTTCATGGTAGATGTTATTGTAGTAGAAGGAGACTGGACCAACTATCAGAAATTATCAATTGACCCTATTTTCGGTCAATATTTCGATGAAACAAAAGGTCTTATCAAATCCGAATTAACAAATATGTTACAGGATCCTAATGTAAGTATTGTAGCTACATATACTGGAGCTCTTATTCCTGATTTCATTGACTTACAAGGTAATAACTTATTCATTGAAAATCTTATCAATTTTGATACATCTACTACTGGGCTATTCTGCGCTGTAGATAAAGATGCATTTGATGATAGAGTTTTAAGTGGAACTTGCGACGGAGTCGATATGATTGGTCACAATTTAGAAAATTTGACAAATACAAACCCTTCATTTACTTCTGTTAAGTTCTTATCATATGACAGAACAATTAAAGATGATTTAACATACGGTGAGTTTCAAACTCCTGAGATTGAATTCACAGTAGACTCATCTGAAGATATTAACTTCTATCTTTCTTCTGCACCTGGTGCAGCAAGTCAAACACCTCCTGCTACATCTTCTGCAGATGCAATTGCAGCAGGTTCTGGTGATGTAAACTACGTTGCTGCAATCGGTATTTCAACACATAGTGAATTTGCTTCAATGTTGGATGGAAATATATTTATTAACGAAGCCGGTTCAACATCAAGAAAAGTAGGTTCTTACATATTAATGACTGACGGTGCTACTTATAAATGGGCTCCTGTTGTTTCATTATCTGCAGTATCTGGAGTATTTAGTATTGGCCTTTCAGTAGAGGAAGCGGGATACGAAGTACATATAGATTCTGGAAAAATGTTTATTATTTCTGCGCCTAACTGGCTAGATCATGATAGCATCAACTTTAAATTTAATGCTGCAAAATATAACGGTCTTTATGATGATTATATTGAAGGAGTTATTACATCTGGTGACAAAGTATGGGCCGGAACAGAATCTTCTTCTTGGTTCTTGAAGTTCACTAATACTAATTACACTGGCGGTTTCATTACTGACGGTACTGTAGGTAATAGTGCACAACCAATGGGAAGTTCATATGGAATACCATCTGCTTTAGTAGAAGCATATGAAGAAGAAACTTATGTTACACTTGAACAACTTCCTGCACCTGGTGCTGGAGCATACTTCGAAGGTGACGGTTCTACATCATCTGCAGATTTAAACATTATTTCTCTTGCCGGTAAATTAAATGCTACAATCAATGTAGATGTTACAGCATCAAATGCTCTTCCTGCAAATGAAGTATATGTTTCTAAATCCGATTACAATTCAGTTATTCAAGTAAATGATTATTTAGTTGCTGCTGAAACTGGAGCTAACGGAGAATCTAGATTAACTAAAGTTAATAAGATAGTTGCAGAAGGTACATTATTAAGAATTGTAACAGATGCTGAAATCAGAAAGACTACTCTTCCTTCTGCTGAAGTAACAGTAGAAAGATATAGAGAAATTGAAACAATAGTTGAACACTATAAATTCTTTGAACTTAACGGTTTCAACTTGAATCCTTTATATCATATGCCGAATGCTACACAAGGCAGAGTAGATGAAATCTATGATGACACTCTTGCAGTAGATTCTAATTTATTTAAAGCTTTAATAGATAAAGATAATATCAGCTTTAGATACATCGTTGATACATTTGGTTTAGGTATTCAAACTGAATCTAAATATCAATTATCTAGATTAGCTTCTAAAAGACAAAACGCAGTAGCATTATTAAATGCCCCTTCAATGGATGACTTTAAGAAGTCTACTAATCCTAAATTCGTAGATGCAACTGGTTCATTAAGTACTAGATTTATTGCATCAGGTGGAGATCTATCTCAAAATCCTGATTTTGTATATAGTTTACCTTCTATTAAGAATGGTGCAAACTATTCATCGTTCTTCTCTCCTTACATCGTAGTAAGAGACAGAGGAAAAAACATTACAGTACCACCTGCAGGAGTTGTTTCAAATAACTTCATTGATAAGTACACTACTTCTTTACCATGGTCAATTGTGGCCGGTCCAAGAAGAGGAGTATTATCTGCACAAGGTTTAGTCGGACTAGAAATGAACTTTAATAAAGAAGATAGAGATGATCTAGAACCATACGGTCTTAATCCTATTATCTTCCAAAGAGGAGTTGGTTTAATGATTGCAAGTAATAAAACTGCACAGCAGAATCCTAAGTCTGCACTTTCTAGTACACATGTAAGAGAAGTTCTTATTTACATCCAAGATGGTATTGCTGAAATTTTAAAGAATTATCAATTTGAATTCAATACAGCTCAAACTAGACTAGAGATTGTTACTCTTGCTGATAACTTCTTGACAAGCATTCAACAGGACAACGGTGTATATGATTTCAAAAACGTGATGGATGAAAGCAATAACACGAATGATGTAATCGATACTAATATGGGAGTACTTGATACTTTTATCGAGCCTGTAAAAGGACTAGAGATTCTGATTCATAGAACTACTGTTCTTAAAACTGGAGCAATTGCTACAGGACAATATAGATAAATTTAATACCGGCGAGAGATCGCTGGTATTTTTTAAGATATATAATACATAATAAAGAAAAAAAACTAGGATAACATGGCGTTACCACATTTTAATAAAGCGAAAGCTTCAAAAAATCTATACGAACCAGTACACCAGAATTTGTTTGAGGTTACTTTTTTACCTCCAGCAGGTGTAGCAGGAGCCGATTTACTTTTAGAACATGTAAATACTCTAGGTGGATTAGATGGTCTTAACCCTGCAGTAGATGCGGTTGGTCAAAAATATAAATTTTCTGATAGAAGTTACGCTGGTATGCCAGGTCAAACTTTTGTCGATATTGCAATCAACTTCTCATTAAACTTAAATGAGGCAAATCAAATGTATGTCTATAAAACACTTAAAGACTGGTATAAGAAGATTTATAATCCTCTAACTGGTGAAATGGGACTTAAGGTAGATTATACAGGAGACATGATTATAGTAGAATATAATAGAGCAGGTGATATTTACAGAAAGATTACATTAAATGATGTATTCCCTACTGGTAACCCTACTGGACTTGATGGTCACGATTATAGCGCTGCAGATGCTGTTGCACTAGATATGACATTCAGATGTGATTACTGGAACGAAGAACTTTCTTAACACAATATATTTTTTTTTAATTTTTTAACCCGGCTAAAAACCGGGTAACCCGGTTAAATACCGGGTTTTTTAGGGTAAATACTTTGGAATGTCAAAACAATTTATTATTTAACAGTATAATAACCCTAATGCAATATTTAATCAATATAAAGGATGTTGATATTTTCTCCTATGGAAAGAGAAAATAATAATAAGATGGAAGTAGCAGTAAAAAATACAGTAAAACTTGATGACTTATATAAAGTTAGTATGACAATCGTAAATGAAGGAATTGAATATACTGGCAATGTAGAGTTATTTAGTT
>CERI01020825.1_pt1 | contig 10452 bp, 6 predicted proteins | sample 350261 | NCBI WGS metagenome assembly CERI01 (sample SAMEA2620979, study PRJEB7988) | marine metagenome | isolation source: saline water (ENVO:00002010), including
TGATGGTATTAATATTAGTGATTTTGATTCTAATCAAGATTATTTGCAGTCTGTAACTACAAACAATGGTATTTTTATTATTTGGAATGATGGAAGAGGCGATGGTGATGATATTTATGGACAATTAATTGATATTAATGGAAATTTTTTAGGTGAATCAGATGGTATAGCTATAGCTGCTTATGATAGTTATCAACAAAATCCCTCACTTGCTTACAATGATAAATTATCACAAAATGAAGTTTTAATTTGTTGGGAAGATTATATTAGCAATAGTTATTATAATATTTCTTGTAAATCAATTTCAACAGATACTTTATATGAATCGTCAGTTATAGAAATAGCTAATACTGTTAATTCAAATCAAATAAGTCCATTTGTGTATACGGCTTTAGATGGTAGTTATCTTATAACTTGGCAAGATTCAAGAAATTACGCAGGTACTGTTGCTCCGAATGATGATGTTTACTTGCAACGTTTGACAAGCTCAGGAGCATCTTTTGAACAAAATGGTATTCCTGTCTGCAATGCAGATTTTTCTCAAAATAATCCTCAGATTGAACTATACGATGAAAATTCAAATTCATATCTCATATACTGGAATGATTTAAGGAGTTCGGGGAAAGCAGACCTTGTTAATATTTACGGTCAATCAATAACTATTTTAGATGACAGCTCATGTGTTGCTGGAGGAGACGTCAATGCTGATGGTGTTGTAAATGTCGTTGATGTTATATCTTCAGTGAATCATATTATTGGAAATACTGTTCTAGAAGGAGATAGTTTTTGTTCTTCGGATTTAAACAGTGATGGCATTATAAATGTCACAGATATTATAAGCTTGATAAATATTATTTTATCATAATAAACTGGGATAAAATGATGAAACCTTTTGTTTTTATATTTTTTATTATAAATATTGTCTTTACTCAAAGTTCACTTTCTGAAAGATATACTACTTACAGTGAATTAGAAGAAAAATTAAATGAATGGAACGAGTTATATGGTTCAAATTCTAATCCATTTCCACAGGTATCTGATGAAGGAATTATTTATCATCATGAAATTATAGGATATTCTGGTGTTGATAATTTGCCTATTTGGGCAGTAAAACTATCTTTTAATGCTAATGTTGATGAAGATGAGCCTAAAATGTTAATATTAGGTCAATGCCATGCAGAGGAAATTTATGGTTTAGAAATTGCAGTTGAGCTTATAGAATGGTTTTTGAATCCTTTTAATTCTGAAAATTCTATTTATCTACAATCTATTTTTTCAATAATGTCAAACTCTGAAGTATGGATTATTCCGACACACAATCCTGAAGGTCTAGAAGTTGTTCATGGATATTATGATATTAATAATATTTGGCAACAAGATGAATCCTTTAGAAAAAATAAATTTGATGCAAATATGAACGGTGTGTTTGATTTTGTATTGGGGATTGGAGATGATATAGATGGAGTTGACTTGAATAGAAATTATGATTTAAACTGGGTATATGGCGATGAATTTAATCAGCTTGATGGAGGTTGTAGTACAAATCCTTCTTATCTATCAAATTATGACTATTATAGAGGCACTGAACCTTTCTCTGAGTCTGAGATTCAAGCTATAAGAGATTTTACATTAGATAATAATTTTTTACTTTCAATTGCGTATCATAGCTCAAGATCAGGGTGTGTCTCAGAAAAAGTTATTTATCCTTGGATATGGGAAGGTGAAAAAAGTGCTCCTGATATAGATGTTATATCTGAGCTAGGACTTGAAATTGCTCAAAGAATACCAACTCAAGATGGACAGGGTTATTACTATCCTACAAATAGCAAGAGTATGAGAGGGAACGCTCATGATTGGATTTATGCTAATACTGGGTGTATCCAATATTTAATTGAAGTAGGAACTAGTGACATGCAATCTGACAATATAGATATAATTGAGGATACAATAAGTAGAAATATGCAGGGTCTTTTATATTTACTTAAAAAAGGTGCAGGAACATCAATCCAAAATGGTCCAGATGTATATCAGATATCTGGATTAGTAAAAGATATAAATGGTAATCCTATTAATGCGGAAGTTAAGATTTTAGAAAATCATGGTTCTATACTAAAACCTAGAATGACGGATGAATTTGGACGTTTTAGAAGAATATTAAAGGAAGGATTATATACTTTAGAAGTCACAGCTTTTGGTTATGAATCTTATTTAGCTACAGTTAGTCCATCGAGTAGTTCTATTACAGAATTAAATATTGTGTTAAATGAGCTTCCTCATTATAATTTAAGTTTTAATATAGCTAATTTTGAAAGTTTAGAAAATCTAAATGGAATTATATATGATCAAAATAAAGAATTTGAATTAGATTTGTCAAATACTTTAGAATTACCTCAAGGTGATTATAAAATCTTTTTAAAAACTGACTACAATCTACCCTATTTTGGGAATGTAAGTCTCAATGATGATTTGATTTTAGATATAGACATTAAAAATAAAGGGTTGTTAATTTTTGATAATTTTGAAAACTCCTCTAATTGGATAAATAATGAAAATTTTTCAATAAATGACAATCAATTAAAAAGTCAAGCATCAGATTTTTATCAGTATAATGAGTTTAAATCAATTAGACTTAATGAAGATTTATCACAATTAAACAATGTTGATTATGTATTAAGAGTTAATTTGAAAAATGAATTGGAGTGGGATAATGATAAGCTGATTTTCAGATTATCATCAGATGATTCAGATTTATTTTCTGTTTTAAAAGAAATATCAAGTCATAATTATGATTGGCATGACATTTATATTCCTTTTAATGTTGTTGATGAAAGAAAATATTTAGAAATAGTTTTAGAAACAGATGGAAGTGTAAATTACAGAGGGTTTAATATTGATAATATTGAATTGTTTTACGAGTGTATTGGTTTAAAGGGTGATATCGATAATTCAGGTTACCTAAATATATCAGATATTATTTTAATAGTAGACAGTATCCTTATGAGTTATGATTCTTCGCAGATTATAAACTGCTTAGTAGATATGAATAATGACAATGTTATTAATATTTTTGATTTAATTAATGTTGTAGAAAAAATACTAGAGAATTAATTATGAAAAAAAATATATTTTATATTTTGTTTAGTATCGTATTTTCAGGCCCAATATCATTCAAGGCTTTTGATTACAATCTAAATGATAATTTTTATGGAAGAGGAGATTACGTAATAGTTCTAGCTTCTTCTCAACTTGAAACATATCTAACAAATCCGAATACTAGTCTTGGCGGTGATTTTGTTAAGTTTAAGAATACTCAAGGTTTTAATGTTCATGTTGTTAGTTTAGATGAAGAGGGTTTTTCATCGGCAGAGGAATTGAAAAATTATTTAATTGAGTATGATGAGCAATCAAATGGTATGCTAGAATATGTATTATTAGTTGGCGATGTAAATGGGCAGTATGAAATTCCAACATTTACAATAAATTCATATAACGAGCAAGAAATTGATGTTACGGACTATCCGTATACTTTTACGGAAAATCCCTATGAGCCTAAATTTTTTATTGGTAGATGGCCAATTAGAACAATTCCTGAATTTCTAAATATTAAAAGCAGAAGTATACAATATATAACGAATGAAAATTTATTATTATCAAATGATAGTTTAGATTTTTATGATAATGCTATGCTTGTTGCAGGAAATTATAAAACAGCAGATGGTTTAGAAGTTAGTCCAGGAGAATGGCCAGTAACTCCAGTTTGGACTTCATTATGGCTTCATGAGGAACTAAACGATTTTGGATATTCTCAGATTGACACAGCTTTCTTTCATCAATACAATTATCAAACTGCAACCTACAATCCATTGATTGAAGACAAATGGAATGAAGGAGTTGGTGTTATTAATTATAGAGGATGGGGCGATGCAAATGGATGGCATAAGCCATATTTTCACAGAGAAGAAATTTTATCTCTTGATAACCAATGGAGACTTCCTGTTGTCATGAGTTTTGTTTGTAATACTGGAGATTTTGGGAATGATTACAGTGGTACAGGTTTAGATAAGTGTTTTGGCGAGGTTTTGATTACTGCAGGAAGTATCAATTCTCCAAAAGGTGCAGTAGCGATGGTTGGACCATCAGATTTAGATACAGATACGCGTTTTAATAATGTCATGTGTGGTGTTATGTGGGATGGATTGCTTGGCGGTACCACTCCAGAGATAGCCCCTGCTTTACACTTAGGAAAACAGTCTTTAATAGATGAGTTTTCTGGTTTATCTGTTGAAGGAACAGTTATAGATGTTTTTTATCATCACGTTTATAGTGTTATTGGAGATCCTAGTTTACCTGTAACCTTGAAAAATCCTGATAATATTTTGCTCGATTTAGATTTGGATGATGACGGGAATGCAGATAGTCCCTTAGTTTCATCACATATTGCAACTTATGTATATGATCAGTTTGGTAATCCTATTGAAGACTTGGTTGGTGTTTTATTTAAGAATAATGAGCCATTTAATAATAATGAAAATTCATTATATAGAGGTGTTTCTGATTCAAATGGTTTGCTGATAATAGATTTTGATTTGAATGAAGCTTCAGATATTCAATTGTATTTAAATAAGCCCCAGTTTCTTCAAAAATCAATCAATATTTCATATGATTCAGATAATGGAGAGTCTATTAATGAAAATCTTTCTGCCTTCGTAGATATTAATATTATTGGAGATTTATTTGCTGTCGCTGGAGAAAGTTATAGTTTTGATATTCAAATAACAAATTCTAATGAATTCTCAATAAACTCTTTTGACTTGTCTCTTGATATAGATGGGAGTAATATGGTAGTTTCCGGTATTGAAATTCTGGGCAACAGTAGTATTAATTTAGAAGATTATTCGATCTTAGTTCCTTTAGATTATGGAATTGGTGATCAAGTAGTGTTTGATCCAGTGTTTAGTAATTCTAATTATAATTTATTATCAAATTCCACTAAAGTTGTTGTAAGTGATAATCCATCTATTTATCTTGATTCATTTCCATCTCCAAGATGTGATTATGGCTACAGAGCAATAGATAGTAATGATATTAATTTTGAAGGTTTTCCAATTTATGATTGGATTGAGTTAAATGAGATTGATGGTGCTCAAAATTTAATGCTTCAAGATGACACTTTGACATCAATACAGTTGCCGTTTGATTTTAAATATTATGGTATTGAATACGAAGAAGGAAGTTTGTTGACAGTTTGTTCAAATGGATGGGTTTCACTGCAGGAAACTTTTTTAGATTATTTTTGGAATTTTTCTATTCCAAATCCTATGGGTCCATCTTCAATGATTGCTCCTTTTATGGACGATTTAGATGATAATGATGGAGCTGAGCCCTTTGATGTATATTACTTTTATGATAATGAAAATAATAGAATGATTATCGAATGGGATAATGTATCTAATGGTGAGGATGATCAGAATTGTCCGAACTGTGTAAAAGAATCCTTTCAAGTAATACTGTTAGACCCTGGTTTTCATACTACTTCAACTGGTGATGGAGATATAATTGTTCAGTATAAACAGATTTATGATATTGATTCAAATGGTAATTATTCAACAATAGGTATTGAATCGCCCGATCAGGATGTGGGTGTAGAGTATTTATTTAGCAATCAAAAAGGATTGGGTTCATCTTGGGGAGATTCACCAAACACGCTAATTACAGATTTAGCAGTAAAATTTACGACTGAGTCTGGAGATTCTCCTTGTCCTTTGATGGATTTAAATCTTGATGGTTCAATCAATATTGTAGATGTAATAAGTGTAGTTAATATTATTATTGGATTCGTAAATCCAACTGATTCTCAGTTTTGTTCAGCTGATGTAAACGAAGATGGAACAGTAAATATAGTTGACGTAATTTCTATTGTTAATACAATAATTAATTTATAGAATTTTATAAATATTTTCAGGTGGTCTGCCAATAACACCTTTTTCACCATTTAAAATAATAGGCCTTTCCATTATTTTTGGATTTTCTACAATTAGTTGAATTAGTTTGTTTCTATTTTTTTCTTTTGGAGAAATATCAGATGTTTTGAATTCTTTTTCATTTTTTCTAATCAAATCGATTGGCTCAATATTTAGAATATTTAGAATATTATCTAAAGTTTTTTGATTAATTTTTTCTTTTAAATATTGAACTATATTAAAAGATTTACATTCTTTTTTAAGAATCTTCACGGATTCTCTTGATTTACTTCATCTTGGGTTATGATATATTATTACGCTCATTATTCTTAATAATTAATTAATTTAACAGCTAAACTTAATAAATTTAAATAAAATATAATAAATATTTATAATATTTGCAGAAAATAATTATTTTTACTTAAATTAATAAATAATTTTAAACCAATGTTAGATAATAAAGATAAAAAAATAATTAATATTCTAAAAGCTTCTGGTAGGGAAGCTGCTTCGAGCATATCTGAAAAAATTGGAATGTCGGTTCCAACCGTAATTGATAGAATAAAAAAATTGCAGGAAACAGGAATTATCAAAGGATATAAAGCTGTAGTTAATAGCAAAAAAATAGGTTTAGATGTATCGGCAATTATAACAATTATTTCTGAGTCCTCATCTGAATATAGTAATCTTGTTAGTAATGCCATCAAAGAAGAGTTTGTAGAAAAATGTTTTACAACAACTGGCAATGGTTCTCATGTGTTATTAGTTAATGTGGAGAATACTGATTCCCTGGAAAAATTATTAAGAAATATCCAGCAATGGCCTGGAGTTAGAAGAACAGAAACACAGATAATTTTATCATCTTATAAATAAGGAGAAAGGCAAATGGGAAAAGTTAAAGCAGAATATATTTGGATTGATGGTCATACACCAACTTCGAAATTAAGAAGTAAAACAAAAATTGTTAATGGACCTATTAAGAATGTTGACCAATTGCCTGATTGGGGATTTGATGGTTCGAGTACTCAGCAAGCTGAAGGAAGTGATAGCGACTGTTTATTAAAGCCTGTAAGTATCTTTAAAGATCCTATAAGAGGTGAAAATCATATTCTAGTAATGTGCGAGGTTTTTAATGCTGATGGCAGTGTTCATAAAAGTAATTCTAGGGCAGCTCTAAGAAAATTATCAGAAAAATTTTCGGTGGAAGAATGTTGGTTTGGAATAGAACAAGAATATACTTTTTTTGATGGAATAAAACCTTTAGGTTGGCCAGATAATGGTTTTCCAGCACCTCAAGGAGGATATTACTGTGGGGTTGGTTCAGATGAAGTATACGGAAGAGATATAGTAGAGGATCATCTAGAAGCATGTTTACTAGCAGATCTTGAAATTTCCGGTATTAATGCTGAAGTAATGCCAGGGCAGTGGGAGTTCCAAGTTGGTCCTGTTGGTCCTCTTGAAGTTTCTGATCAGCTTTGGATTGCAAGATGGTTATTATACAGGATAGGTGAAGACTATGGAGTAAGTGCTACTTTAGATCCAAAACCAGTCAAGGGTGATTGGAATGGTGCAGGTGCACATACCAATTTTAGTACAAAATCAATGCGAGAAAAAGGTGGATTAAAAGTCATAGAGTCAGCTTGCGAAAAATTATCTAAAAAACATGATGAGCATATTGCTGTTTATGGCTCTAATAATGAAGAAAGATTAACAGGTCTTCATGAAACTTGTAGTATTAGTGATTTTAGATATGGGGTAAGTGATAGAGGAGCATCAATAAGAATTCCAATGGGAACAGCAAACGATGGTTTTGGTTATTTGGAAGATAGAAGACCATCAGCGAATATGGACCCATATAAAGTATGTTTTGCACTAATTGATACTATTTGTAATTAATTCTTAAATAAAAGACCTTAATTATTTTATAAAAATTATATTAAATTAATTGATAAGGTCAATATGCTTGAATTAGATCCACAATTATTGCAGTTTATGATAATCATTGTATTGATGATTATCTCATTTGTATTTGAAATTGTTCCGATGGAAGTTACTGCTTTGGGAACAGTTGGCTTGCTATTAATTTGTAATATTATTACAATTGATGAGGCTATTTCTGGGTTTAGTAATAAAGCTGTCATTACTATTGGAGCAATTTTTATAATTAGTAAATCACTTGTTAAAACAGGTTTTTTAGAAGTTTTATCAAACTATCTATATAAATTTGGTGGAAATAGTAAATGGTTAACATTTTCCATTTTTTTTATAACTACAGCTATAATTTCAGGTTTTTTGAATAATACAGCTGCAGTTGCTATTTTCATACCTCTTGCTCTTAAATTATGTCAAAAATTTCACATCAGCCCAACTAAAATACTACTACCTCTTTCTTACGCCGCAATTTTTGGTGGTACTCTTACATTAATTGGAACCTCAACAAATCTAATTGTTAATTCTTTTTTAGAAAATCATTCTAGTATCGAACCATTTAAAATGTTTGAATTTACTAAGCTAGGAGCTATTTTCTGTTTTATAGGTATTTTTTATAATTTATTTATCTCAAAATGGATATTACCTTCTAGAGCCATAACATCTTCTTTAACTCAGAAGTATCATATGAGTACTTATTTAACTGAATTTAAAATAGAGAAAGATTCAAAATTAGTTGGCAAATCTATTGCTGATTTTAAAGTAAAAGATAAGTACGAATTTGATGTGGTTAAAATTATTAGAAATAAAATAGATTTAACTATAGCTCTTAATGATACAATTATTAGACAAGATGATGTCATGTTAATTCAAATTAATGTAAAAGATATTTTGAATTTTAAGAAAGATTTAGGTTTATTATTACTTTCAGATATTAAATTATCTCAAAATCAATTAACAGGAAACAACCATGTTCTTGTTGAAGGTCTTGTTCCTCAAAATTCTACTATAATAGGTAAAACTTTAAGTCAATTAAATTATAGAGAAATGTATAATTCTTTTGTTTTGGCTATTAGTAGACAATCAGAATTATTAAGGGATAAAGTGGCGCATATAAGGCTTCGTTTTTCTGATACACTTCTAATAATGATTCCAAAAGATAAAGTAGAATCAATTAGAGAAAAAAATGAATTAATTATTTTAGAAGAATTAGATATACATCTTAGATATGAGCGGTACTGGTGGTTGTCTATTTTACTCTTACCTGTAGTTATGCTCCTAGCTTCTTTCCAAATTATCTCAATTACTGAAGGAGCAATGCTTGCTGCTATATTATTACTTGTCCTTAAATCAATTTCAATGACTGACGTTTATGAAGCAATAAATTGGCCTGTCATTTTTCTTATTGCGCTACTTATTCCGATTGGTACTGCTATGGAGAATACTGGGGCAGCAAATTTTTTGAGTGATTTTATAATCATATTTGTTGAAGAAATGAATATTGACCCCCAATTAAAAATTAATTATGTTATTTCAATTTTATATTTTATTACTTTTATAACATCAGCATTCATATCAAATGCTGCTGTTGCAATTATTTTGTCACCTCTTGCAATATTATTATCAAATCATTTTCAAATAACTAACCCTGACATAGCTCTTGATCCAACTAGAGCTTTTCTAATGTCAATATGTTTTGGTGCTTCTGCTAGCTTTATGACACCTATAGGATATCAGACTAACCTTATGGTTTTTGGACCTGGTCAGTATAAATTCAAAGACTTCTTAATAGTGGGATTCCCTTTAACCATTATTTTTTGGTTAGTTGCAAGCTATTTCATTCCTATTTACTGGCCAATTTTGAGATAAAATATTTTTTAATAGTTATTATATAGTTTGCGTTACATAATTTTACTTTATTATATTTGCTAGTCCCTCTATTTATTATTATAATTAAAAAGGCAAAAAAGGAGATGCTTTTTATGAAATATTTTACTTTAATTAAAAATATAATTTTTACTTTGATTCTTTCAACATTTATTTTCGCTGATCCACCATCAGATTGGGATTCTAACGGTGATGGTTTATTTGATAATATCACTAATTATCAAAATAGTGGTTCAGTTACATCAAGAACATATCTTAATGGGTCTGATATTGGCTCTGCTGATGATTTAATGGCAGCTTTTGTAGATGGAGAGCAAAGAGGTTTTGTAAGTGCTAGTGCTGTTCCTGCTCCTTTAGGAGGTGGCTATGCTTTTTTACTTTTAGTTTACAGCAACCAAGCATCAGGTGAAACAATTACATTTCAATTTTATGATGCTGAAACAGATTCAGTTTATGATGTAGATGAAACCTATGATTTTGTATCTGATATGGTGCTAGGTAACGTTGTTGCTCCAGAGCAATTTACTCTAAGTATTTCCATAGGTGATGATGGAGGTAATGATTGTGCAAGTGGTTTATATGACTGTGCCGGAGAATGTGATGGAACAGCAGTAGAAGATTGTGCAGGCACATGTGGCGGTTCTGCAGTAGTAGATGAATGTGGTGTATGTGATGG
>CERI01284171.1_pt1 | contig 10449 bp, 13 predicted proteins | sample 350261 | NCBI WGS metagenome assembly CERI01 (sample SAMEA2620979, study PRJEB7988) | marine metagenome | isolation source: saline water (ENVO:00002010), including
ACGGCTGGTTGATTCATTGGATAATTGTTACCGCTAAATGGAGACGTTACCCAAGAATTTAATTGTGGTTTATAAGTTTCGGACATATTCTCATAAAAATAAGCACTTTTTCCAAAAAACATAAATCGTTTAGGGACAAAAACAAATGGAACTGGCATTTGATGACGATGACTACCTTCACGATAATCTGCAAAATATATACTATCGTCACCGTCTTCAAAATCGGTATCCCTTATCCATGTATTTGTCGCAGCATTAAAGTAATACATCCAAGCGTATCTATCACCCGCGGCCATTAAAAAAAACTCCCCATCGTATGATTTTTTCAACTTACATTTAATTATTTGTTTTGGACCATCGGTAATTGTACCCTTTTCAGTCCAGGTACCACTTTCTAATTTATACCATTTAATATTATATGGTAAAGCTACAACTACCATATCTTCGCATATAGTGAGTGCCATAAATCCATATCCACCCGCACCAGATGCGTTAACTACCAGGTCGCCAGTTGTATTTAATTTATTACTATTTATGTCAATATCATAAACTGTTGGGTCAGCAACTACGTAATTATTTTGTTTTGTAGCATTAGCAACAATTTTATCACCATCATAATCAAAAATACAACCAGCTACTTCATAATTTTCTTTGCCCAAAATAACTACATTGGATTCTTTTCTTGGAAGATTCCAAGTAAACCCATAAACCTTATTTACTTTAGCTGTATCAAAACGACTTATACCCGCATTTAAACCAGAAAACATATCTACATCACTTGCCCACTCACTAAACAAGTCAGTTGTTCCCTTTGTATAAGTTCCTTCAACGCGAAACATAAAAATCAAATTACCTGAATCATTTGACGCATATGGAGCTCCAGTATGATGAGCGTGTACAAAAGAACCAAACCAATAGTATTTACCACTTTCAACATTAAAAAAGAATGTGAAATATTGTTCGGTATCAAACTCTGCTCCATTTGCATTTACAATGTTTTTTACACCCAATATAGTATCATTCCCATTTGTTGTAGTGACACCATTTACAGTATCACTTGTTATTGTCCAGTTACCGTATGTAGCTGTCTGTGTCGAATCAAATAAATTACCAACCATGACTGGTTCAGATGAACCATTTTTATAACCTATGACAAACTGATGACCATTTGTTTTTACCGATGATCCTTCAGTGTTATATTGGAAACCGGTTGCATCGACTTCATTGGCTGAGGTTCCTTTTTCTCGTTTAAATTTTATAAAATACCATTTTTTTTCACCAGGTTCTATATAATCTCTGGGTGCATAGTTACTCATTATACTATAAAAAAATATTTAAATATTAAGATTCATACAATCTAAATATTTAATTGTTATTTGAGTAATATTTAATATTTTTTACTTTCATCTCATCTCTTTCCCGGACTTTTCTCTCGTCCAAGTCTTTAAATGGATCCATTATATATTTTGTAAGACTATTAGATTTAATAGGGTCTTCGGGTTCTGTATAACAACAAGAGCTACAGGTAAAGCATATTTGTTTTTTCTTAATTTCTGCCATTTCAATTTCACGTTTGAAAAGATCATCTATTAATGTAAATGCCGATTTAAGTAATAATATCTGTCTAATGGTACTTTTTTTACGTTCATATTGTTTTTGTATATCATGTTCTATTTCTGCTAATCCATTTTCTGAATTTTCACCATTTATAATCCTGTTACGTATATTTTTCAAAAAAATTATCATATTTATTATATCGCGTAATTTTGTTATTGATTCTTTTCGTGTATTTTCAATTTTTTTGATCACTGAAAAAATATTAGTATTATAAATTATACTGTATTTATATCGTATTTCACGAGGTATAATAAATTGGTTGGTTTGTTTAATATCTTTGATTTTTGATTCTATATCGGTTATTTTTTTTTCTAGTTTTTCCCTTCGAATTTTACTTTCCTTATCTGTTAAAGTACATTGTCCAAATAATAAAAATCTACCAGATGTAAATTCACATTCAGATTGTAGTTTATCATATTGATGTGCAGTAATTTTATGGGATTCTGCTTGAGCATCCAATTTCATATAACTAACCACTGCCAATAAAAACGATATAAATGCATTTAATCCGGATATTGCAACAGTATCCCAATAATATTGTTCAAGAGCACTACCGCTTACAGATGCCAATGCGGATAAAAATATTGCAGGTAACATTAAATAATTCAACCATTTTTCACAATGATGTTTTGATTCCATATAAATGATTTTTTGTCCTTTTAAGTAACTCGCCAATATATCCATTGCCGCGGAATAATATTCATTTTCTTCAAAATATAATGCGTTTATCTGCTCTTTTACACATAAATAATCAACTTTTTTTTTATAATCTGTTATATTATTTAGTTCTTCTATACCAATATCATCTTTTTGTAGTGTATCATCCAATATATTTATTAAATCATCAAATACTATATTTTTAATATCTAAATTTGAAATCGATAATCTGGGTTTTAACCTTCTTTTCGTTACTTTTTTCATGTAACTAGGGAGTTTTTTATCATTAGATACACCGTCTTGAAAAAAAGAAGGAATATGTGATATACTACGTATACTTCTGTATTGTGAATTATCTAAAGGCATTGTATTATTTGAATCGTCACTTATAATTTCATTCGTGGATACATCATTAATATCAATTTTTATATTATGTGTGGGTTCCATTATATTATAGTGTCATTTTATTGAGTTAATGCTTCTAGGTTCTCTATCGTTTCCAATTGGTCCACTACTACTGTAGACGATAATTCTTTTTTTATGGTTGTATTTTTGTTCTTTTTATCTAGATTGTTTATTGGACCCATAGCTGTTTTTAACATATCGTGCCATTCTTTAAGTTCTGTTTCGTTTTGTAAATAATTGGGATGTATTTTTTCCCATTCTTTAATTGCTTGCATTTGTTTTGATGATATTATTTGTATAGATTGGTCTAGTTTTTCATGAATTATATCTTTTTCCCATTTTCCTTCTTTTACATAAAATTGGAGATTTTGAATATTGCTACAATGAATTGGACGTTCATTTTCTTTCATATCAGTTAGATGTTTCACAAATATATTGCTGATACCCTTTTCGTAACCATATTGATTTGTATATTGTAAATCTGCGTTCGTTATTTGTATTTTTTTTAAAAATTCGGACAGATTCATGGCGTCTTTACAATGATTATTTAAGAATACATTAATAGAAATGCTATTGTTATTATTATTGCCTACACAAGAAGTAAGGTTTTGATTTTGCTGTATTAATTTTTCTATTAATTCCATTTTCTTTTGATCTGCCTGCAAAACCGAATTTAGTGTTTTCATTATTTCACTGCTATTATCGTCATCGGTTTTTTGCGGTAAAACAGTGTTTTCATATTCTACCATTTTTAGACATTTCGCACGATGGCGTGATAACCCGCTCTTATATTTATATGTTTTGTCACAAAATTCGCACTGAAATTTCACCAGGTTGTTATCATTTGTTATCATTTTGTTATCATTTAGGTGCTTTCTAGTGGAAATGTGTCTTTTCCAATCTTTCTTGTCCCTACTAGAGAAGTCACACTTTTTACAATAAAATTTTTTGCGGTTTTTTTGCGGTTTTTTTGTTATCATTATAATATTGACAGAAAATAATTTTTAAGTATTTTCAACTATTTCTAAAAATAATCGGGGATGGTATTTCGGGCTTCTTTAAGTACTCTCCTTTAAATACTTGTTTTTTAACTTAAAGATCTCTATATCAAATATATAATAAATATTTTATTTTTTAGATACTTAAAGTGTTTTTTCAAAAAAAAAAACGTATCCTCGATTTTTGATTCTATTTCAACAAAATCTGAAATTTGAAAATTTGAAAGTCAAAAAAGTTATGAAATGAATTTGAAATTCAAAGATGAGCTTTTCGTTCTCTTAATGTTACATTTAAAAGATATTAATTTACTACTTAAAGAAAGCAAGCAAAATACGCTATTTCTCTATATTAAAAAGGAGTTAAATGTTTTTGAACTTGGGTCCCCATATTCACTATCTATCAATTTTAAATCATGACTTTTCACTTTTTTTACCCCAATAATAGGATAGTTACATACCCCTTTTTAAATACAATTGTCATTAAATATATTTATAATATATTATACTTAAACAATCCTATAAATTAAACATGGGACACTATTTACATTCTCTCTAAATACAAAAACACTTAAATGTTTTCAAGCTTAAAAGAGGAAAAAAAAGCGGTGATAGTGCGTTTTTTTAAGTAAATTAAAGTATTAGGTTTTAGTAAAAATGGACGAAAATATTTTAAAATTTTTTAAAAAATGCGACCTAATAAAAGAAACCGAGGAAGAATTAGAAGGATTGGTAATATTACGAGATAGTCTTTTATCAAAAGATAAATATGAAGAAGTAAAAGCACATATCAACGAATTAAAGAAAATCCATAGTTCATCTGCGTTAACAGCGCTACAATCAACCGCTTTAAAAAATCAACGTTGGCCCCTGCTTAACCTGGTGAGACAGATTTTAAGAGCGAATGGATATATCATGAGACCTAACCGACAAAGTAATGGATATGATGATGATGGGCGGAAAAAGTATATACGATATTTTATAATTGAACCAGAAAAAGAAGAGCTTACGGAGGAAGAAGTTAAGCAGATAGCCAATGTTTTATTATAAGTTTTCAGTAATTATATTAAAAATAATTTATTATATAATTACATATGTTTGATAGTAATTTAAAGAATGCTGTTTTAGCTGGTGTTTTAGCGAGTAGTGCTGTATATGCAGGACTTCATTATTTTGGTAGTGACGGTGATGGAATGAAATTGGACGAAGTAGAATCAAAAAAAAGTTTATTTGAAAATTTAGGGGATTCATATTTCTTTAAATACATTTTAAATAAATCAACCCCAATTAAAGGTTCTATAGGAGATAAAGAAGGTTCATCTACACCAGATAGTAAACTACCCGGTACTAGTAAGACGCCACATCATTTATAATTCAATTATTGTTTTAAATTATTCCAATGATCGAATCCATTTTTAGCTATTGACTGCATAACGCGCATAGCAAATGCGAAAGTGGCACCACTATGATTATTTTGAGGTAAGGATTTGTTAATTAAATTGACATTTTCATGTCCCCAGTAAGCATAACCTTTATGATCAGGTGGACTTTCAGATTTAAACCATTGCCACAAATTTAATTTATCGACTGTATTGGCCATCATAATTAATTCATCACGAAAGTCTGTTCCATAGACTTCAACATATCGCCAGCCTTCCTTGTTGTTAGGGTAAGTTGTTTTCATAGTTCCTTGATATTGCATTTTAAAACTAATATAGTTTGATTTTATTTATTTATTTCAATTAATTTATACAATATTGTATTGTTGAATATTAATTATATTTATTAAACATAAATAATATGGAAAAAAGAAAAGCATGTAAATTAAAAATTATCGGAATAGATAAAACTTTAGAAATTAATTAAACCAGGTATAATTTTTACCACGTTTAATATCAATGACATCTAAATACACGTGTAACCTGACATTATCATAATCATATGCTGAACCCGCATGAACACAATCTCCGTCAAATACAAGACAATCGCCTTGTTCCAAATAAATTTCACCTTCGCCCATAATATTGATTTTTGTATTTGGTTCTATAGCAAATAATACACCACATGGTTTTCGTCTAATTGGTTCTCTAACTTCTTTTGGATCATAATCGTAATGCAATGATTGTTTTTTACATCCTTTTTTAGAGTATAAAAGTACCATATCGTTCATTTGCCTACCACGAGTTACTCCAGTTTGTATTAACGCATCTTCAAAAATCCTATAAAAAAAGTGGTCTTTATTTATATTAGCTTGTAGTCGTTTGTAATCGGGATTGAAAATAGAATCACTGTTCTTCCTGGCGAATGATTTTAATTTTCTTTTGGTCTTATTATCGACTGATAGTATATTTTTGTAAATTTTGTAATTTCCGTTTTTGGATTTCATTAATAATTGTATACGTATGATTTTATATTATTTTTTTTTATACAATTTCACATATTCTGTGTATCTGGAATTGTATATGTTTTTAACTTTTTCATGTGCAGGATTGGACGCATCGCTGAAGCATTTCATACCTAGATTAAATAAATCTCTCCATTTACTATCTAAAATTTCAGGTGCGGTATGTCCAAGGCTATCCAACATATTATTAAATGTTTTTTGAGTGGCCTCGTCGTCTTTAAATTCATCAGCCATTTGTTGTATAGTAGTGGTTAAGAATTGGCGTTTATTATTAGAAGTTTCGGTGCTTTCAGTAAATGACATTGTTATATGTTATAAAAAATGTTATTTAAATTATGTTCAATTAATTATTTTGTCAAGGTACATAAATATATTTTACGCAGATTTCCATTTCTATCTGGATGTATTTTCTTTTTAATAGTATTTCTATCTAATTTATATTTCCCATACCACATATATCCCATGCATTTGCCGTTTTCTAATACTTTTCTATAAAGATAGATATTTTTTATTTTTTTAGGATCTAACAAGGTTTTATTCAACATATGATTGAGGTCCTGATCGCCGATTTGACCACAAAGTGTGTATGATATATTACAAGGGTTGCTAAAATCATCATTATAGTATGATGTGTCATCTACACTCCTGAGAATAGAGGTTTGGTTTTCTAAACGATTATTTATACCAGTACCACTGTATATTTTACAACCAGTATCATCCATGATTTTTTTTTCAAGGTCTGTATAGCTATCATAAATGCGCATGTTATTTTCAATAGTTTGAGGTTGTCTAGTTGTTGTAGTCATTTTGAAAGTTAATTACATAAAAATGTTATTTAAATTTGTTCAATTAATTTATTGTTTATATGATTATACTACCAAGAATTGCAAATTTCCTACTTCAGCTTCTATATGCTCAATGGTTGACCTTAATTCCTGTAAATCCGATTTTAATCCTTCATTCTCCGTTTGTAGAGCGTAGATAAGGGCTTCTTGTTTTTTAAGTAGTACAAGCACTTGGGTGTATATGATATCACTAGGCGCGATAGGTTGTATTTTATTGTCAGTTGTTTGGAGCGGTGTATTTGTTGTAGTCATTTTAAAGGTTAATTACTTATTTGAATAGGATAAGTAATTAATTCAATTAATTTATGAGAATTTTGATGCTGGAAAATATTCTTTATCCGAATAACAATAGTGTCCTAGATGCATATCATGAACTTGTTGTTTCAAGCTATCATTTTCATCTAGAAGCATTTGATTCTTTTCCTCGAGTGCTGTGATTCGTTCTTCTTGTTTTTTTAATATAGATATTATTGTTGTATAGATTTCCTCTTCTAACAATTGTTTGTTTTTTTGAGGAGGATACCAAATAGTTCCCTCTCTGGTCTCCCTCTCCAAACGTTTATTGAATTTTTGCATGTCAATATTATATTGAATATTGCGTTGTTCTCTCTTCGTTTTGCCCCATTGAGGGTGTATTTGTGTACCATGATTATCCTTTCGCTCCAACACATCGGTTAGAGGTTGGACTAAGGCTTCTAAGCGCTCAATAGATGATTCATTTTCTAGTTTTTGTTTTGTTTCTTCTTCCTTTTTGATTCTCTCTTCAAGGTCACATTGTTGTTTTTTTAATTGTTCAAGTTGTTGTGTTAATGCTGACATTTTCTATTGTTAATTTGTACTTGTTAGTACAAGAATAACTTAAATTCAATTAATTAATGTTCGCAATTGATTAGCACAATTAAACCGGCCTTGAATACAGACATAAATTTCTCTCGGTCGCTTGGTCTACCAACAAGATGATATGCACACTCTGCCTCTTTGGATGGCAATGAAGTATCTGGTACAACCGGTTTCACATAATTCTTACTAATCCAACGACGCGCTAAGACTCTTGTTCGGGATCTGCACCAACAATCACAGGGACATCTCGTGTTTTCTTGTGGGAGACCTCTATCCCACTCATGTTGGTATATTGGGTAAAATACTTCTGGTTTTGTTACTATATGTAGGCATTCTTTGTTATCATCATTATAAGTAATATTTACTTTTCTGCATTGATGACTAGGGCAACAATTGCATTTAAAATAATGATCACAAAAGTGTTTTAGGTCGTGATCAAGGGAGCCGCTACGCATCCTGGAATAAAATTTTTTGTAATAATATGATATTTCTATCCGGGATAAAATGTCTAATCGCTGCATTGTTTCCCTATGTTCGAGACCGAACACATAGAGAAGTATTTTATGCGAAAGACATTCAGGCAATCCTTGTTCTTCATTTTCAAGGTTTTTAAGTGTTTTGGGTTTATATATTGCTGTGATGTAAGCAGAGTTTAGCAGTGAGTTTAATAATTGGATACTGGCTGTCATGGTGAATGGTGTATATGTCTTTTTTAAGAAGAAAACATTCAATTAATTACATTATAATAAAAAATGTAATTAATTTGCACTATATTATTTGTTCGATTTTTAGCAATCAAGATTTAACAATTTGGACATCCACTGTTTTTTAATTTGTTCGCCTACAATTATACCATTATAGTACCCATCTGCATGATATACATATCTAATACAGTATTCTGAATATTTATGTATAAAGTCCTTCATGTTCAATTTAGTTTTATTTTGCTTGGTTTTGTATTTTTGCTTTGTTAGATATTCTTTTTCTAATTCGTCATATTCCCAACCATCAAGTTTAAATGCTGGATCATTACAACACAAATCAATAAAGTTCTCCAACTTTATAGAGTATAAATCAATAATCATTCCTTTATTATGAATTACAATAAACAAAATTATATTTTTTTCTTCTGTTGTCATATTATGATATTTACATACACAGAACCATTGCGTGTTTTGTTGTTTTTTTAACTCGATGTTAACCGTTTTATTAGTTAGTTGATTCTTTTGTATAAAATCATATTTCTCAGCGTTTATACGTTCAGTAGTTACTTCTGTATCAGATTGATACATATTCAAAATTTCTTTTTCGTTTCCAGAACCAAAGCCATTATTGCAAGAAACAAAATTATCACTATTTTTATCAACGATATTATGTTTATAATTAAGCTTAATTAATGGAAACATAGAGTCATTATTTAATGCTTTGATAAATTCTTCAGTGGAATTTATGTTTTCTATTCGTGATAATTGAAAATTTGTTGTGAATACTTTTTCTTCATCATAATCGGGTGTATATTTTGTCACTTTTGGCTTTTTTGCCACTTTTGGCTTTTTTGCCACTTTTGGCTTTTTTGCCACTTCAGTTTCTTCTACCTTTGGTACATCTTTTTTTTCTATTTTTTTTAGCTGATCTCTGTAGAACGACATTGGTTTACCACAGTGTTTTACTGTTTTCCAACCATTGCAGCTTTTATAGTGTTTTCCCGGAGTTAATTCATTTAATCCGTGTCTTCCGAAATCACTAATACTGGTAAATCTTTTTCCTCCTTTATTCGTTATATGCGTAAAATTTCCTATTTCATTTTCACATATAGAGCCAGTATAACGTTCGCCATTTTTTTCTACGTAAATTTCAGATCCTTTTAAAATGGAGTTATACATAAGTTTTTGAAGCATGAGCATTATTATTACAGGTATTAGTTTTATTAATTTATTAATATCTATATTCAATTTATTATTTAAGCTTGATTTGGAAACTTCGGTCGTTCATCACCTGGTTTTCTACCAGTAGAACGCTGTCCGTGTACTACCATCCATTTACCATCTACACGTTCCAAAACACAACTCAATACAGCAATATCATCATTCGCCGTTCCTTTATATGTAAATTTACCGTGATCTGTATAGCATACAAATGCCATATCACCACACACACGCAATTTATTAATCTCCACCAAATCATTCATTTCAACTGTTACATCATCATTTTTCATCATGGCATCCCAACCGACCATATCAAGTGGATTTCCAGTTGGTCTAATAAAGAGGCAGGATGAATGCATATGCTTCTGTCCTACTGTATGGTCCTTGTTGCACATATCATTTACAATCTCCTTTATTTGTTCTCTATCAGTTTTAAATACAACTGGGCGAAGAGGACTAATTTCTGGTGGGGAAGCAATAAGCTCGTGAAGGAAAGTAAAAGAACCATCATCGTGACGGTGTTTGACGTAACTTTCGTGACATTCTTTGTTGTCCCATTTTTGCCAGATAGTAACCTTCAATGGGCTATCGTGGCATTCATAACATTCGATGGATTGGCATCCTTTCCAAGCTCTGGTGACAATAAGTCCATTATCTCCATTGCAAAAATTAATAAATTTGTTTTTACTTGCTACGTCTTTAAACGTAAATACAGCGCTTACTGTGTGTGGTGTGGTTTCACTCATTATATCATTATTAGA
>CERI01019360.1_pt1 | contig 10448 bp, 9 predicted proteins | sample 350261 | NCBI WGS metagenome assembly CERI01 (sample SAMEA2620979, study PRJEB7988) | marine metagenome | isolation source: saline water (ENVO:00002010), including
ACTGTCAACAATATAATCACGTATTTCATATATGTCTTCATCTGCCGTAACAGTTAACACATCACCATTAATAATGTAGTATAATAATAGTCCATCAAAAACACACTGTGGTATGCTTCTTAACCCAAATGATTTTAATTGACCTATTAGTGTTCGTTGGTTATTTTGAAAATCTTTAATCCAAATATCATATGCTTCTTGTTCAGTAATACCTCGTTTAGCACCAGCAATACTGTATCCAGTTTGATTATAGCCAACATAACGTGCCATATTCAGTGTTACTAGGATTATATTATCACTAGCATATATATCATCAATGAATATAGATTTATCCCATTCAGCATCTTTAAGAGTAAACTCAGTCCAATTAGTATTATATTTTTGTAAAATCATTGCGGACCTGCTCTTCTTCCAGTATTAACATCATCACTTGTACGTCTTTCCTTTGGACTTTTAGGATATTCTAATTTAGATACATCATAATCTTTTGCTGTTGTTTGCGTACTACTTGGTGCTTGTGCTGCTACTTTAGTTCCTTGTGCGCTATGTCCTCCCCAAGGCTCGTGTTCTGGTACTCTTGGATTAATACTTTCTGTTATATCTCGGTTTACACTTAAACTTCCACTTGTTGGTCCTACTGCTCCTAATGCTGAAGGACCATTTAAGTCTAACATTCCATCAGTGCTAATTCTACCAAAGCCAGCAGCTTTAAGTTGTAAATTAAGATCAGTTGTTAAACGTATATCTTTGTTTGATTTAAGTTGTATTGGACCTGTTGATGTTTCTGCTTGTATACCTGCAGTCCCTCTGGCTTTAATATTAAACGTATCAGCATCCATATTAATATCACCTTTAGCATAAAAGTTAAAGTCTTTTTCTGCATGATAGCTTACACTGCCCGCCGCATATACATCAACATTACCATCGCTATCCATTTGCATCCAACTCGTACCTTTTTGATTTGTTATATAAACAATTCCGGCACTGTCATTGAATAGCATTTGTGCGCCACCAGCACTTCGTAATCTTACTAAGTTATTTTCACCTTCTTCACGTGATTGATCTGGAACATAGTTTTCACCTTCTTTGTACGCAATAGTACCGTCGTCCATTACGAAGCTATGTCCGGCTGGTGTTAAAAATCCTGCTACGTTACTTGGTGATTCTCTTCTACTACCACTGCTGCTAATACCACGTATTGGATCTAACCCTGTTCCCTGTTCAGCAATTGAATTTGCAACTGGGTGTCGTGATCGAATATTTTTCTGTTGATTCTGTTGATTTGATCCTGGATCAATACTCGGTCCAATAGTGTTATCTTGTTCTGATACTTGGCTCGCTGGTAGCCCTGGTACTGATCCGTTACGTCCTACAGTTGGTAATACACCAAGTAAAAATCCAATTGGATCATCTCCAGTGAACGCAACTAAAACTTCAGTTCCACGACTTGGCGGTGGGAAACTTGCTCCATATGAAATTGTATTATCGGTATTAAAAATTGAACCACCGAATGGAGACACAGTTCTAACTTTAGTAAACTTATGTCTGTCCTCACGAGTACTATTTTCTCCTATGTTTCGATTATTAAGTAAATTAACATATATAACACCGCCATAGTCGCTATCAGCTTCATCAACAACTTTCCCTACATACACCCCATTGGGCATTGAAAATCCAGCCCGATTTCCACTAGTGTATAATGAAGGTATCCCTCTTGAGTCTCGGTTAGTGTTTGTGTGTCTATTTTGTTCTTTGCTTGACATTTTGTTCCTTAATATGCTGCGTTATACATATTTACTAACCAAGTTGGTGCTTTATGGTGCTTTGTGCGTGTGGAACCACCCCAATATGGTGCTGCGTTACTGCTTAAATTAGCGCCAATACCAGGTGTCATCGCAATATCAAAGTGATGCGATGTTCCACTCATATATAGTTCACTACCAGTTCCGTATGCTGGATTAGCTATACCAACACTTGGTGTTAATCCTTGAGCTCGAGTTTCATTTAAATATGCTTGTGTATAATTTTGTATAAGTGCTAAGTCAGATGGATTTTCAACACTTAATATTCTACCATCACTAGTTCGAAGTTGTGTATCAGCTGCAAATCCATTATGTCTACCACTGCCGCCAGGACCTCGATCACCACTTGTTACAACCATGTCTAATCCTGTTGCTGTACCTGCGGCACTCATCGCTGTTAGAAGTCTGTTATCAACACCTGTTGTATCACCACTAATATTACCTGACGCATTTCCTGATGCATTTGGATCAAGTCGAGTACTATTGTCGTTAAGTCCACCACCAGGTTCATTTGGTAATACATCATCAATAGGTTCCTGATAGTTTGATTTTAAATTTAAACTTTTAATAGGTTTTCCAGTAGGCTCTCCAGATAATAATTGTGTAATTAACATTTCATTATTTGTATTCGTGTCACGTATTGATTGAAGAGTTTGTTTAAATTCTCCCATCGTATATTGTGATGTTACTATACTAACACGATACAATGCTGTTACACCAAAATTTGATTCTGAAGAATCTGGCATGAAACCAGTATCTTCATTCTCATAAACTGGTAATTGCATATTAAAAAAGTATCCAACTCCACCAACTTCATAATTAGCATGACTACTATTAGTTGCTGAAACACCTTTTGGTTTACCTAACCAATAAGGATCTCCTCTAATGTTTAACCTTTGCTCAACTAATTCACCTGTAGAATTAAGATTAATTTCTAATGCGCCTAGCATTGCAGCTCCAGGATCATCATTGGCGTCAACAGCACTAACTGCTAAACTGTCGTTAACTTCTTTATAATCAAATTGCATTGCCGCATTAAGTGATTCTTGTGTTATTTCACTACGGGGAGCTCCTTTATAAAGTTCAGACTGTGTTATGTACCTTTTTTTCTTTGGAATTTTTCTAAATACTTTATCAGGCGCATCGTTTGTCTCTTCAGTTAAAGCTAGTTGAGCTTGTTCAGCTTCTGTTCTTCTTATTTTTAATGTTTCCTCTGCGCTAACTATTGCTGCTCCAGCTTCTGCTATTTGAAGAGGTGATACTAGCGTAGCTGGTACTTGCTCACCAGATATCCAATCTGTACTATTTAAATCTTTTAATCTATCTATCTTTCTTTGTAAATCTTCTTCTGCTTCAAGAACTGCTTCTGTTGCAAGTAATCTAGCATTTTCAGTTGAACTTAAATTAGATAATTGACTGTTTGCTCCCATTCGTAAATTTAGTGGTTGAGTTACAAAAAATATTTTATTTAAAGATAGATCAAAGTCAAGTACTTCACTATTAAGTCCAGTAAAAGTATAATCGTATCGTTTCTTTAGTAACCCATATATAAGATAATTGTTTAATCGTTTCTCTTGGGCATCTCGGTCCGTTGCTAGCCTACCGAAACTCTGTGGATCATGAATACCATGTGGTATAATGTATTCTGAAATATTATATGTAAACACTCTAGGATATCGCTTGGCAAGTTTATCCCATTCAGATTTATATTTTACATTTGTTTTAAACATAAACCATTTCATCATTTCTGATAGTTTTAGATGATCTTCAATTTCAGTGTCATTAACCTGATCTTTAGCAAATTGATTTTTTCCTACAAGTGGAATCTTCTTAAATTCTTTAGTTTGTAATACAGCGGCTGCAATTGCAGCTGTCATACTTGTACCTTTATGAAGTACAAATTTAAGTATGCCATCTGACCCAGAGACACTAACATTACTTGATTTTTGTAAGTTATCTCCGACTACTGAGTCAAACTTCCATTTTTTCCAATCATCAGCTTCTCCTTCTGTACCAAACTCATATACATTTGGTCGAAATAATTGTTGATTCATTGAAGCTTGTCTATTTAGTTCAGTATTAACTTCTAGTTGAAAGTTGTCCAAGAACTCACCAAAATTTGTAGCATTAACTGTGATATCAGCATTTAAGTGAAAATCCATTCTTCGATATGCGGCGTATTCAGTTTCAATAAATGTAACTTGATAGTTAGTTGCCCCGTCTTGATGCTTAATTAGAAAATCTGTTATGTTTGTTACATAATAATACGGGCCAATTTCTTTATCTTTCATTGAAGTATCATCTGTATTCCATCCTCGAAATTTAAGCTCAAGTAAGTAACAAGCTTCAAGATGACTTTTTATACCCATTTCACGGGCAGCTAGCATAATTCGATTAAGAAATGTCATACCCTTTGCCTCAATAAAAGAAATATCAAAGCTATTAGAAACTGCGTTTCTGTTCTCTCGCACAAATCCTAATGTTGTTTGCTGTATTACTGTTTCAATACTAATTTCATTTTCAACTCCAGATTCAGCTAATGTAATATAGGTACCATCTTTAAGGTTATCCTCAAAATCTTGAGAACGAGTTGGGTTAATCATATGTATTGCCCAACTATACGTATAAGTTTCATAATCATTTAATATATTAGGTGTATAATAACCTACACTGTCTTTAACATCCTGTTTTGCTTTTAACTGAGCACTTCTAGCTTGTTTCTGTGCATATGCTTCACTTTTTGCTATTAAATTAGCATCACTTGCTTTTGACTGTGCTGCTGCTTTAGCTGCCGGAGACCTATAACTTGGAGGAGGAGTGTTTGGAAAAGACTGTGGTCCAGAGTTAGACTGTTGAGTAAAATCAAATGTGTCTGATAACCGTGGACTGTCTGGTACACCACGTATGAATGGTACATTCCTAAACCGTGGATCTTTATGAACTGGCATTAACTTGCTCCAAATGCTGTTGACTTTGATGGTACTTTAATTTCTAAACCTGCTACAAAGTCATTAATTGGATCTCTTAGTTTATCACGATTATAGTGTACAAAAACCCACCAATAACTACTGCTACCATACATATCAAAAGCAAGTAAGTCTGGGCGGCGGTGGTATCTATTATCAACACGCATGAGTTTTGCTTCTTGCAATAATGAAGCATTTGTTAGTTTTGGTTGATATATATCTAAATACTTTAAATTTTGTGGAGTTGCAGCATAGCTACTGGAGTTAGAATAATTTGCCATTAAATAAATCCTCCACTGTATAAACTTCCATTAATAAACTTATGTTTACTAAAAACCTTTTTTTGTTTAGCTGGACTTATACTAACAAGTAAGTCTAATGAAATAGTTTGTATTGCTGGTAATGCTTGCGGGTTACCGTTTTGGTCAATTATTTCAACTAAATCTGTGTCACTTTGGTATGGAATACTTACACTGCCGACCAACACTGGCACTTCATAAAATTGATTAGTACCAAAACTACTAAATCTTAGTTTAGGAGGCGGAGTGCCTGCTACTGGAGTTTTGCCTACATCATCTATACCATAAAACATTTTTGTTACACTACGTAAGAAGTGTATTACGCCCTGCGTGTATTCATGTTCTTCTTGAGTAACATTACTAAATTGTGCTGTTACTTGTATTGACGGACTTGGTGTTCCAGCATAACTATGTGAATGATAATTAGTATGTGTTAACCCAAATGATTGGTAGTTAACTGCTTGTTGATATACAATATCTGGTTGTATAGGAAAAACTAATCCACGAGTTCTTTTTAATACATGTGCTGGTCCAGCATAATATAAATCTGGACCTGTTAGCATTGTTCTTGATGAATTACTGACTGCCATTTAATTTTCCTTTTACAAAGTTATATACTTTTGGATTAAATGTACCAAAGAAGTCTTTGAATGCTTCTCGCTTCTTTTTATCTTCAATACCATCCATACGCATTATATTTCTAAACGTAGTAGCACTACGTCCATCATCTTGTACTGGCACAGTGTATATATAACCTGCCTCGTCACTTGATGTTAATTGTTCATTGTCTTTATACATACGTAAGTAGCCACCTGTTTTTAAACGTCCAGCATCTTTTTCACTGAAAACTAATAGTACCGCAGTGTTGTTTGGATCTTTACCAGTTGCGCTAACGTCAGGCTGGTACGGACTAGTACGTATAATCTTATCAGCCGGTACACCAAACATGTCAGTCATAATGCCAGTTTTCTCTTCGTAACTAAACGGATCCTTTTCTGGCTGTGCATTCTTGGCTATCGTAGTAGCGATAAATACATTTGAAGAACCAAACTTACGAACAAGGTCCATATACACTTTATGGTGGCCACTGTGCATAGGCTGAAACCGTCCTCCGTAGAATACAGCAATGTCAGTTGCTTCAGCTTCATTAAGTTGTGCGTATCTCATGTCGTTCTCCTATAATACTATTTATAGCATCAATAAGTGCTAGTATAATTAGAAGGACTTGACAAAGGTAGAATATGTGTTATATTCGTAGTAATTTAAGGAAAGATTTATGAGAAAACAAAATTATCTAAACAACAAAGATATGTTAAAAGAAATTCACAAGAGTAAACTAACATATTGTCATCTAGTAGATGAAAATTATAGTAGATTTGATATCATTGTAAACAGTTATGAAGATATTTTTGATCCAGATATTATCCAACAAGCAAGAGAAAATCGAGCTAGTGTATTAAGTTCACAAGGATATGAAGAATCTTATCGTAAATGGCAAGCAAGTGGTAAGCGTGTTAAGGACAAACCAAAACAAGCTGAAACAAGAGTACAACCTGAAGAAATTGATCCAGATGACCTAATCTTTAGATTAATGACATTTGAACATGTACCTGGTGATTCAAAACGTAAAACTAACCCTAAAACAGAAGCAGATCGACACGTTAAAGTTAACTTTCCACCATTTAAACACTATGCTAAACGTAATGGAGAAGTACAAGAAGTAGTACGAAGCCACTGGGAAGGTGGTATTGACAATGGATCGTTTAGTACAACACATGGTCATACAACAAACGAATTAGCAAAAATGTATATCAAACTATGCGAACGTTATAGTATGCGTAGTAACTGGCGTGGATACACTTATGTAGACGAAATGAGAAGTCATGCTCTTATGCAACTATCTCAAATAGGCTTAAAGTTTAATGAAGACAAAAGTCAAAATCCTTTTGCGTATTATACGGCTGTTGTTACAAATAGCTTTACACGGGTACTTAACCTTGAGAAACGTAATCAAAATATACGTGATGACCTGCTACAAGAGAACGGATTTAACCCTAGCTTTAGTAGACAACTTGACCATGAAGCGGCTGAAAAGGCAAAATGGGACGAAAAAAGCGAGAAAGATCGCAAAGAAGCTACTGGAACAAATTTCTAGTTGACAATCATACAATAACATTGTAAATTAACATTATACAATAATGGAAAGTATTCTATGACATTTTTTAATAGAGCAGCTTGCTTTAGTGATATCCATTATGGACAAAAAAACAACAGTAAACAATACAATGATGATTGTAACAAGTTTATTGATTGGTTTGTCGATAATAGCAAAGACTGTGAAACATGTATCTTTTTAGGTGATTTTCATCATCATAGATCAGGTATTAATATCAGTACACTAAATCACAGTGTACAGGCTGTAAAGAAACTAAGCGAAAATTTTGAGAAAGTGTATATGATTATGGGAAACCATGATCTATACTATCGTGAAAAGCGAGATCTTAATAGTTTACCTTATGCTGGTGTGTTTAACAATGTTACACTGGTAGAAAATATACTACAACAAGATGATGTAGCACTAGTACCTTGGTTAGTAGGTGACGAATGGAAACGTATTAACAAAGTACAAGCTCGATATATGTTTGGACACTTTGAGTTGCCTCACTTTAAAATGAACGCAATGGTTGAAATGCCAGATCATGGAGGTATTAATGTACAACACTTATCATCTCCTGAATATGTTTTTAGTGGACACTTCCATAAGCGCCAACACAAAGGCAATATCCATTACTTGGGATCACCATTTCCACACAACTATGCTGATGCTTGGGACGATGACAGAGGTATGATGAAACTATCTTGGGGTGGGAAGCCAGAATATTTTGACTTTGATGGTCCAAGATATCGTACTGTGCCACTTAGTAGGCTAATTGACGATGCTGAAAACATCTTAAACCACAACACTTATTGTCGTGCTGTACTAGATGTAAACATTACATACGAAGAAGCAAACTTTATTAAAGAAACATTTGCTGAACAATATCAACTACGTGATATCACACTGATGCCAAGTAAAAAAGAAGAACACGCACAAGATTGGCGTCAAGTTGATGATATTGAGGTTGAAAATGTAGACCAAATAGTGTATAATAGCTTAAACGCTGTAGACAGTGAAATGATTGACAAAAAATTACTAGTGGATATATATAACAACCTATGATTATTATTAAAGACATCACAATAAAGAACTTCATGAGTGTAGGTAACGTTACACAGGCTGTTCGTTTTAATGACAACGGACTTACACTTGTACTAGGCAACAATGTTGACTTAGGTGGAGATGGTAGCCGTAATGGCACTGGTAAGACTACTATTATTAATGCTTTAAGCTATGCTATGTATGGAAATGCGCTAACAAATATACGCAAGGACAATCTTATCAATAAAACTAACGGCAAAGGCATGTTAGTTACACTTGATTTTGAGAAGGACGGTGTACAGTATCGTATTGAACGTGGACGTAAACCTAATATCTTTAAGTTTTATGTTGATAACATAGATACTGATGATGGTAATGAAGCACAAGGCGAGAACCGTCAAACACAAGGACAAGTAGATAAACTGTTTGAAATGAGTCACGATATGTTTAAACATATTGTCGCCTTAAATACATATACAGAGCCCTTCCTTAGTATGCGAGCTAACGATCAGCGAGCTATTATCGAACAGCTACTTGGTATCACTATGCTAAGTGAAAAAGCTGAAGCTCTTAAAGAAAAACAAAGGTTGAATAAAGATGCAATCAAAGAAGAAGAATATCGAATTAAGGCAGTTGAAGACGCAAATCAAACAATTGCGAAGAGTATTAGTGACCTTGAGCGTAGACAAACTCTCTGGCAAAATAAAAAACAAGAGACCCTGCAAGAACTAGAAACTGCTATTAACGTATTAGACAAAGTTGATATTGACGCAGAATTACAAAAGCATAAACTACTAGCTGAATACTTGAAAAAGAAAAGTCAGCTAGACGAAGCTAACCGTTGGATTAGTAAAATTAATACTGATGACGCAAAACAAGAGAAAGTTATTGCTAAACTAAAAAATGAAATTAAACTTCTTGAAGATCATACATGTTATGCTTGTGGTCAAGAGATGCATGACGACAAACAAGAAAGCATTCTTGCCGCAAAAGAAGAACAAAAGTCTGAAGCTACTACACAATTACTAGCAAACAACACACAGTTGATAGAATATGAAACAGTTATAGCTGAAATTGGAGAACTAGGACAAATTCCAGCAACATTGTATAACACAGAACAAGAAGCATATCAACACCAAAGTCAAGTTGACAAGTTACTGTCTGAGTATTCAAATAAACAAAACGAAAATGATACCTATCAAGAACAAATTAACAGTCTAAAGGAGACTGCACTACAAGAAGTTAGTTGGGATAAGATGAATGAACTTGTGCAGATAAAAGAACACCAGGACTTCCTGTACAAACTGTTAACAAACAAAGATAGCTTTATACGTAAACGTATTATTGAACAAAACTTACAGTATCTAAATTCTAGACTTGCTTACTATTTGACTAAACTTGGATTGCCACATGAAGTACAATTCCAACCAGATCTCAATGTAGAAATTACAGAGCTAGGTAGAGAACTAGACTTTGACAATCTAAGTAGAGGCGAACGTAATAGACTTATACTTGGACTTAGTTGGAGTTTTAGAGATGTATTTGAAAATATGAATACACCAATTAACTTCCTTGCTATTGACGAGCTTGTTGATAGTGGTATGGATACCAATGGTGTTGATAGTGCGCTAGGCGTACTAAAGAAAATGGAACGTGAACGTGGTAAAAATGTTTTCCTTATCTCACATCGAGATGAACTACAAGGTAGGGTTAATACTATCCTACAAGTTATTAAAGAGAACGGATTTACTTCGTTTAGTGTAGACACGGAGATTTCAGATATTGCTGGATGATATTGACAAAGATTTACTACAAAGTTTGGGAGGCATGATATTTGAGTCTCCTGATAAAGGCAAAACAATACGTAGTAGACCTAGTCCTGAGCATCCTGTATTTTTGCTTTCTAACGGAATATTACCAATTGATATTTGGTACAAATTATATGGAGACGGATAATAATGACTACAGATACAATGACTATTTCAGATATTACACTAGACGATACAGTAACGTATACTAGCTCAGAAAGTATGCGCATAGGATCATCAGGCACTGTAACTATTGACACTTCTTCACCAACATATAATGGATCGACAATCACACTTGATGATATTGACGTATGTATAGACACAAAACGTAAAAATTTACGTGATGAAGGTGAATTACCGATTGACATTTGGGC
>CERI01019005.1_pt1 | contig 10445 bp, 6 predicted proteins | sample 350261 | NCBI WGS metagenome assembly CERI01 (sample SAMEA2620979, study PRJEB7988) | marine metagenome | isolation source: saline water (ENVO:00002010), including
TTCTTTATGTTCTTTAATTTCTTTAAGTGTATCTATAGTATTTTTATAATCATAACTCTTTAGAGCTTTGATGTTAAAATTAATAATATCATATTCATTTAATTTTTTCATATCTTCAAATAAATTATTTTTAATTGTTTCATCGTTTGCTTCTTTATACTTTTTAGCTAAACTTAATTTTAAAACTTCTATTAAAATATTTTTATCATTAATATCTAATTCTTTCTTTATATCAAATAATTCATCGCATTTTTTTATTAAATAATCAATATAAAATAAACTTCTAATTTTTAAACAACTATTAATTTTTTTTTTCATCTTTTTAATAATTTCAAATTTCTTATTTCTTTCTTCTAAATTATCATTATTATAAATATCTCTAAAATCTTGTGGACTCAAAGAAATTTTTGCATAATTATTAATAAATTTATTATAAATTTGAAATTTTTTATAATCTATTGTAATATTAGTTTTTTTTGATAATAATATTTCCTTTATATGTTTATGTTTAATTAAAAATTCTCTTTCTACTTCTCCTAATTCAGGGTAAGCATTGTTAATAATTTTATCTTTGACAACTTGACTGTATTCGTTTATTTCTTCCATAATGTATATTGGTATTTTTCCTATTTTTTTATCGATACATTTTTTAAATTTCGTAATATTTATTTTTTTAAGGTTAACACCTCTTTTTTTCATATTTTTTAGATAATTAATGTTTTCAAGCTCAGTGCCTCTTTTTTGTATATGAAATTCAATAGAATCTAATATAATTTGAAATTTTAAATCTTGATAATCTGTTTTATTATTGTATGATTCACTTCTTATCATTTTTTTAATAAAATCAATAGTACTATCATATTTTTCATTTTTTTTAAAATTATTACGAATAAAAGATTTTAATTTGTTAATTTGAGAACTAGTTAAATTTAGACTATTAATTTTTTCATTTATAGCTGCTTCTTTAGCTTTTTGAAATTTTTCAGCTTCTCTCTTTTCTACTATTATTTTAATTTTATTATCTTTTTTAATTGCTTCTTCAAATTCGTTTTGTTTTGGTATTGTAAAATCATATACTAGGAAATAATTTTCTTCATATTCTTCCTCATTATTATAACGTTTAAAATTAAGACTTTTAAATGTTTTTAGCATTATGCTTTTTGATTTTGTAAATGATTCTTTTCTACTTGTCATTACTCTATGTATTATTCCTTTTAATTCTTTTACCTTTTTAAAAACTTTGTCATTATAATATCCAAATCTTTTACTAGACACATCTAACTCACTTTTAATATATTCTTTATCATAATTGTGATCTTTTTTATAAGCATTGAAATGCATATTTATAATAAGTTGCATTAAACTTTTTGGTCTTGCTTTTTCTGTATCATTTTTAAAAAACTCAAATAATTTTATATAAGTGGTCTCTTTTTTTATTAAAGATGCTAACATCATCATTAATTTCCAATCTTCTAATTTTTTATTTTTTCTGTATCTTCCATATAATTTGAATGTATCTATAATTTTTGAAGATAGTGTTTTATTATATTTATTCCATTTATCTTTTATTGTTTTTGATACTTGTCTCCACCCTTTAATTCTTATTTCTAAAGTGTCTAACATATCTTGATTTACATTTTTTATTAGTACAACCGAAGGTGGTTTATTGTATTTCTTATCTTTTTTTTCATTTTGTTTTATTTCTTTTTTCCTCAACAACTGAAGAGTTTCTTCAAATACTTCAATATGATTTATTTCTTTAATTAATCTATTACGTAAGGTAACTAATTTATTTTCCCTAGCGTCATCATCATTATAATAAGTACTATTAGTTGTACCTCGTAAATGATTTTTTTTATATTTTTCTACGTTTTTTATCAAATAATCTAATATTTTAAGATATTTATTAAATTTTTTATTTTTATTTGCAGTAGTAATAAATGTATTGAAATAAATATTATCTATTTTACAATATAAATATTCAATTAGTTCTGTATATTCAAATTTTAAAATATACTTGCTATATCCTATTATCTTTAATATATGAAATTCTTTTTTATATTTGTAAGGTTGTTTAATATCAAAAGCAGGGGCATGTAGAAATTTTTTTTTATTATTAACAGATCTAATTTCGTCTATAAAATTATATTCAGGATCATAAATATTAATTATTTGAAACTTATCTACTTTAGGTCTATTACTAACTATTTCATAAAATAATTTATTAATTTTTTCATTGTACTCAGTTTGTTTTAAATCAATATCAATATTAACATCTGTTCTAATATTTTCCCAAATTTTTTGACAAGTATCTTTAATATGAGTTCCTGAATGTATTTGGTCAGGATCATTTATTTTACCCTTAGACAAATCTGTAAGTAATTTTAGGTGTAATATTTTTCGTGTTTCAATTTCTTTTACAATTTTTTTTTTAAAATCATTTATTTGTTTAACCAAAATTTTTTTTATATCTAAGTATTCACACATTTCTACGAAAAAATCATGAGTTTCTTTAGTAATATAATCCAAACCACGATTTTTTATTTTAATTTTTTCAATAGTAATATCACTTTTAGTATTTTCAAATATAAAATCTATTTCTCGATTTCTGGAATCATAATATTTTTTTATTAATTCTATATTTTTATTTTTCATTTTATTTTCTTTTTCATTTATGTTATTCTTCTTCTTCAACTTTGGAATATCTAAGAACCCTGTCTGTATAATTCTACCTATTTTATTATTCTTAGGAATGTTAATAGTTATAATCTTATTTTTCATTATTTTCGTTTCCTTATTTATAAATGAATATTTAACATTATATTGTTCATATTGACTATTTTTAAATATTTTACCAACCCAATCTTTATCTAAATTATTAAATGGTCTAAAAGGATATACTCTATCTTTCATGAAACATTTTTCTTTATCATTCCTGTTTAATTGATACTTTTCTACTTTTTCTAAAAATGATTGTTTTACAAACTCTATTTCTTTTTTTGTGCAATAATTAATTTTATTTTTCAACTCAGAATTAATGAATATGTTGAAATAATCTTTTGTCTTTTCTATTTTTAGGTTAAGTATTCCTGTATCTAAATTGACAATCTTTTTTTGTATAACCTTAATTTCTTTATTAATTTTATTAATTTCTGGATATAGTTTTTTAAATTTTTTTTCATATTTTTCTTTATATCTTTTTTTTTTTAATTTTTGCAATCATGGTATCGTAAAACTTCTTTCCAACTTTTTTAAACTCTAACAAATTTTTTTTATATAACCGTAATTCTTTTATTATACTCATCTTCCTTTTTTGTTTAAGTTTTATTTCTTTTAAAAAAGGTACCTTTTTTTCTTGTAATAACATTTGTTTTCTTGGTATGCTTAATAATCTTTGTTTTTCTTCTTGTTGATATGTACTTTCTTCTGTTGTAATATCTGTATCTAATATACAAGAAAGTTTATTAAAAAATATTTTATTTATACAAGATTCTATATAAATATCATCTCTAGCTTTATCATATTTTCCTTTATTTTTTAATCTTGTTATAATTTTTTTTTTTAGTGCTTTTTCTTTATTTTTAAAATTATAAAGACTAATTGGAGTTCTCAACCTACTGTCTAAAATATACTTTTTTTTATTCCTGTTTTCTTTTGTAATTTCTAATTCTTTATAACCATCATCTTGAATTATGACATTACCAAACAAATCCTTTTTGTATTCTTCAGTTATCTTATTAATTTCTTCAATTCTTACTGAACGATTAAAATCTTTTACTGATGATAAATTTAAAAGATAGCTATATTCTAAAGGTATTAATAACTCTTCTAATTCATCGTAAAGTTTTTGTTTAACTGGACCTTCTGGTAATTCATTATATAATCTCATTTTTGTGTTAATTTTTTTTTTTCTTTTTTTTAACATTTCATTTATTAAACATTTATAAAAATTCAACTCTCCTTTTTTAAAAATTGCCTCTTTATTATTCTGTAAAATTTTAATAATTTTTTCATTCTTTTTATTATTTTTTTTTTCATATTCTACAAATTCTTTATAATCATTTTGTTTAACGATTTTTTTTTTTGCATATTTTGCCCAGATTTTTTTTAATTCTTCTTTTGTCAATTTTTTACTTTTTTTTTCTTTTTTCTTTTCATTTTCTTCATAAAATTCATTTATTCTATTTTTTGTTAAAAAAGAAGCTATTATTTTAATCCCATCTCTGATAATAATTTTTTTTTTCCTATCAAAATGTATATTTTTCAATAACATATCAGTATGTGCTCTAAGACCATATATTATAAAATATTTTATTTTTTCATCTAATTGCATACTACTTAGGTGTTTTAAAAAACTTTTTCTTATCATAATGTCTCCAATTTGTTCATTTATATATAATGTATTTCTGAAAATTGTGAGTTTATCTTCGTCGTCAAAATGTTTTAAAGCATTATTATGTTTATAATTGATACTTCGTCCAACATTATAAACATCAGATATAACATCGTTTATTTTTGCACCTATTCTTGTATAAGTACATTTTAAATCATTTATAAAATCTATTTTTTGTATATATTCAAGTTGTTTTATTATTTCTTGTAAATTATATTTCTCATCAAACTTATGATATTTGCTAGGGGAAGTGTTTTTATCTTTTATTTTTTTAAAATGTTCTTTATATAGTTCATTGAGTTTTTTAACTAAATCAATAATTTTCCCATAATCTTTTTCGTTAGAATTAAGTATTTCGTTAATTTCCCTTAGTTCTTTAGGTGCAAAATGAACCCCTTTATTACCAGGAGTAAAAAAACCCAGATGGAATATATGATTTAATTTTTTAATTTGTTTTGAAAAAAGTTTGAACTGTAATTCATCTCTTTTTACATACAATCTTTCAAATAATTTTAAAGGGGGTATTTCAGGTTCTAATTGGACTCTGTATGTATTTATTTCAGTAGGATTTGTTATCCTTGTTGTTGTTCTTTCAGCATACATTTTTTTTGTCATATTGTCCAATCTTCTTATCATTCTATCATAATTATTATCAAATCTTGTATACATATTTTTATCTAAATCCTTAGATACGTTTAGATGGAAAAATGCGTGTGCATTATTCATGTATGGGTGAAAATATCCAGAATAAATTAAATTTTCTTTAATTTCTACTTCTTCTATATACTTCTCATAAATTTTCATTATTTTTTCTTCTTTTTCTAACATTTTCTCTTCATTTCCTTTAGAATCATCAATAACAAGTTTTTTTAATTTATCTATTGTAAAAGCAATATCAAAATCATCTATAAATTGAGATAAATATTCTAATTTTTTTTCAAGTTTTTTTATTTTTCTCCTAGCTATGTTACTTATTTCTTTGTTGTACTCTGATTTAAGTGTATTTATCGAACCAGGTGTCTCTTTGATTTTCTCATAAAATTCATATTTAAGTTGTAAAATTTTTTTACAAAATCCTTCATGATTTGAAGAATTTAAATATACACTCAAAGATGGGTCGTCTTTATTTTGTACTATATAATCTAAAGTAACATTTAGTCTACAATCGTTAATATTATTCAACTCTTCGCTAATTGAAGAAATTTCACTTATATAATAATCATCTTCAACCTCATCTTGTAATGGTTCATCATCTTCCCTGAAATTTACAAAGTCAATATTATCATCTAAATTATTATCTTCAAAAGTTGTATCATCTTCTTCTGGAGATTCATAAAAATATTCTTCTCCTTCCATTTAAATTAATAATAAACAAGATTTTATTTAATTAAAAAAAAAATCTTGTTTATTATTAATAATGAAAACTAAAAAACCTTTGGATAATATAATAATCTTTATTTCTCCAACGTGCGTTCATTGTCATAACCTTATTAAAAATCTACCTTTAGATGTTTTTCTTGGAATGAAAATAGTGAACTCAACAAAAGTTTCAAAAAAAGTACAAGATAAAATACCTCATGTACCTTATATAATTGATAAGAATGGAAAACCTTTAAAAATTAAAGGAAAAATAACTTATGAGAAATTAATGAAATCTTCAAATAGTTTTGGAGAGAATATAGAAAAATATAAAAAAAGAGTAAAGACTAAAAGACCAAAGAGTATTAATATAAAAGATGGTGGAAGTGTTCATCATAAACCAAAATTAAAGGGACCTAGATTACCAAGACCTAATGGACCTAGGGATAATGTAAGAAATAATAGATTTAGTAAACCATCTAAAATTGGAACAAATCAAAAAATTTTGAAGTGTAGAAAATTTGGAAGACCTGCAAGTATTAAAGAAAGCAGTCAAATGTTAAAAACTTGTAAAAAAAGAAAATTTGGAAGACCTGCTACGATAAAAGAAAGTGGTCAATTGTTAAAAACTTGTAAAAAAAGAAAATTTGGAAAACCATCTCTTACTAAAATAATGTCTAAGAATAATGCAGGTTATCGTAAACCTATTATTAAACCTGGAGATACAGTTACAATATCAAGTAACAAAAAAGGTAAAGTTGAAGTAAGTAAATCATAAGTATTTTCTACAAACTGCTGTATACATATCATCAGAACCCACGAGTTCTTGCTCTTTACTATCTACTATTCTCTTAGTAAATGGAGCAAGGGTCCCGTCTTTAGAAACTGTACAATAACTCTTAAGGTGAGTAATTGTATCGCAAAAGGGTAATAATTCTAATATATGACCAAAAGGTTTTTGTTCAAAATCTCCTATCAAACCTGCTACTACTACTATAAATCCATCATTAACTTTTTGTTTAACAAAAGGTACAAGATCTTCGAAAAATTGAGATTCATCTATACCTATAACATTATGATGATACGCCATTCTTGGTTTTTGTATATTCAGAAAATTAATAGTATTTTTTTCAGAACTCTTAGTAAGAAATTCAGTTTTAATTGCATCTAATGTTTCTTTAGTATGAGTCATAATAACATTATTCATATTCCTTGTATCTTTAATAGAGTTTATAACTAATACATTCTTCCCTATAGCACTATATCTTCTAAGTCTTTTTATTAATTCAGTTGTTTTACCTGAAAACATTGGGCCTATTATAATATGAAGCTGTCCTATTAAAGGTTCTTTTTTATTCATATTATGATATGTCCATTTTCTTTTATACCGATTCTACTTTAAATCCTCTTAATTGAACTGGTTTATACCCTTTAGGTAAAATAGGTTCATGAGAAACTTCAGGTAAAAATTGCTGAGAATATTTTTCTAATTCAGGAACTAAATCATCAGGGACACCTCCCTGTATTAACTTATTGTTCCCTTCTTCATAAAATCCATGTTCGTTAAAAACTAAATTTTCAAGAGTATTTCCATATAACCATTTTGGAACATTATTACAAGCTTTTAGTGTATTTGAATTTATATCAATATCACTTGTTATATCTACACCTTCAACTGTATTTTTAACATTAAATGTACCTAATATTGCACTTTTTATTTTAAATTGATTATCTTTCTTAAATACTTCAATGATTATATCATTGCTGCTATAACGATGATTATTAAATAAAGAAAAATTTACAACATATTTAATTTTTTTTGGAGATTTTTTTACAGGTTTTTTTTCATCTATTTTTTCACTTAAAAACCCATATATTTTTTCATTTAAAAATGAAAAACTTTCACCTTTCCATGTATCGTTCATAGCATACTTATTATTTTTATTGTTATTTGAATAAGACTCTTCTAATCTTTTCATAATAAATTTCATAAGATTGTCTTCATCTCCGTCATAAATAAATCTCATAGGATATTTATAATTGTCTAAAATTTCTTCTTCTTCTTCCTCTTCTTCTACTATAGGATCAACACTATCAATTAAAATTTGCTTTAATATATTTTCGTATTCATTATGCTGAATTATAGGTCTCATTGCATAATAATCACTGGCTATTTTTGGATTGCAATCAGATGAACGTTTTGACATTCCTCCTTCGCATTCAATTAAAGGTTGTCTATTTATTTTTCTTACTGGTCTATTTATCATAGACTTAGCTTTGTCTATAAAACCACTATTACTTTTTGGTACATCTTCTGATAAATTAATAAAACCTTCTTGTGGTAAATTTGTGTATAATTTATATAATACTATAGAAACTATAAATACAAACATAATATTTATCTGTTTGCTGTTCATTATTAATTAGCAAGAAAATTTATTTGAATTTTATTCGTTATTTTATTTAAAAAAATGTAATTATTAATAATAAATGGCAAATGTTAGTGGAGCAAAAGTAGATGCACCTCATACTTTATTTTATTCAAGAAGATGTCCTCATTCAAAAAAATTCCTTGAAAAACTTCAACAATATCCTGATATCTCAGTTTTATTTGAAAAACATGCACTAGAAGACATTCAATCAATTCCTCAAGGAATGAGTGAAGTTCCATCAATGATTGAAAATGGAAAACAATTAATACAAGGAAAAATGGCATTTCAATGGTTGAAAAATAAACTATCGAATAATATTGATGGTGCACAAGGACTTAATCAAATAAGTGGAGCAGGAAATTTAGACTACGCATCTTTAGATGGTAATTTTATGTCTGGGACAAACAGCTTCAGTAGTATAAATGATAGAGATGGAAGTGATTTTGACAAGACTTTATTTGATGAAAAAACAGGATTACAAAGAGGTCAAAGAAAAAGAACAATGGAAAATTATTCTTCAGATAGAGAAAGGGGAGTAAAAATTCCTAAACCTGATAGTATGCATAGAAATGTTCCTGCTTTAGGTTAATCTCGGTAAATATTTGTATTTAAAATCGGAAGTATTTTTAATGAATAAAAACCCTTCTGGATTTAAACAAGATATAGATTATGCAAATATCGATTGGGGATATGCTGCATTAGAAGAATCTGATACTGAAAGCGACGATGAAGAAATATTAGAAACTACTCCTCCTGAAGAAAAAATTAAGAAAAATGTTAATATTGAATTTAATAAAAGGGTTTTAACTTTTAAGGAATCTTTGATGATTAATATAAAAAATGAATGTGTATATTGTAAATTAGATGGAAAAATAGCAAGACATATATTTCTTAAAAAAAAATATTGTAATTTCATGCACGATATGCATGGTAGACCAGTTATCATAGTTTTCCCTATAAAACATTATAAGACAGTACATGAAACTGGAGAGGAATTACATAAAATATTATTAGAAATTGAAGAATTTTGTAAAGAATGGAAATTAAATGATTATTCTGTGACATATAATATGGGGAAATGGAAATCTCATGAACACTTTCATGTAAAAATAAAAACACAAGAGAATGTTATAAAAAGACTTAGAAGTAATCATTTCAAATTTATTAAAAAAAACAAAAGGTATAATACCGCGGAATAATAAAAAAATTATTCTAATTATGTTTATTATAATGTCTTTACCACAACCTAATATACTTCAATTAGCTCACCAGATGGCCGACAAAATGACCAAAGATGATTCTGTAGACCTTGAAAATATGGATATGGAATCTATGATATCACATGTTACTAAAAACGTAATGGGGATGATGCAAAATGACAATTTCATGAAAACTATGGAACAAACCACGGCGCAAATGCAAAAACCTCAAACAACAGATGAGGATGATATTGAAGTTGAAGATATGGATGAAAATGACAATGAAGATTTTCTAAACCCTAGGACTAAAGACCTTAATTTTAATTTAAATGTTTCTTTAAAAGATCTTTATTCTGGTAAGAAGAAGAAGATTTCAGTCAGAAGAAAAAGACTTAAAAAAACACCATCTGGGTATAAAATAGTAGAAGAGAAAAAAAAAATAGGAGTAGAAATTAAAAGAGGAATGAAAGATCAACAAATATTAAGATACAATAAAGAAGCTGATGAGTTACCTGGACATGAACCAGGAGATATAGTAATTACAATATGTGAAGACGAACATGAACATTTTGAAAGAGATGGTAATGATTTATTTATGTTGAAAACTATTTCATTAACAGAATCTTTCGAATTAAATTGGTCTTTTAGACATCTTGATAACCATGTTGTTCAAGTATCCTATAAAGGTGAAAAACCTTTACATTTAGAAGATGGATTAAGGAAGATAGAAGGAGAAGGTATGCCTATATTTGAAAAAGATCAAAATAAACCGACACAGTATGGTGATCTTTATATTCAATTCAGAGTAGTACTTCCTGATACTATCACTCCTGAAAATTTATTGACTTTACAAAAAATTTGTATTCCTTTACTAACGAGTGTAAAAGTAGGAGAAGAAGACAAAATTGTTAAAAAATCTTTAGTTGAAGTTTCAGAAGAAGAAAGATTAGCATTCGGAGAAGATCTTACAGATGACGAAGATGAAAGTGATTATTCAGATCTTTCTGAAGATGAAACAGAAGACGAAGAAGAAGAAGAAGAAGAAGAAGAAGAAGAAGAAGA
>CERI01284170.1_pt1 | contig 10437 bp, 8 predicted proteins | sample 350261 | NCBI WGS metagenome assembly CERI01 (sample SAMEA2620979, study PRJEB7988) | marine metagenome | isolation source: saline water (ENVO:00002010), including
AAGAATGAACTTAATGGCTGGTTTTTTCTCAGCTTACGGTATTTTGTGGGTTGTCAAATCAAATACCTTTTACGACAGTCAATTTTACTGTAATCCGATTTATCACTCAAATTATTATATTGCAGCTATAAATTATCTTACAATTAGCGTTTACTATCTATTCCCTTGGGTTGCCTCTAGGAATTGTAGTGAAATTACACCGACTGAGATTTTATTTGCTACTTTTTGTTACTCGATTGGAAGTTTTTTCCATTACGCTGCCGATGCCCAGAAGTTTTATAGTATAAAATATCGTAAAGGGAAATTGATAACAGAAGATCTTTATTCATTCATTCGTCATCCAAATTATTTAGGTGAATTTCTAATGTGGATTAGTTTGTCGACTATTTCAGGAAAATCAAATATTGTGAGTTATTTTCCACTAATGTGGCTATTTATGGCTACTGTTGTTGTTGGAATTCCAAAAAAAACAGACAGTTTAAAAAAATACCCAGGTTATGAAATTTGGGAATCAAAAACATATCACCTTATACCGTATGTCTATTAATTCCATACTTCTAAAACTTGTGCTTCTGAGATAGAATTATCATATATTGGTGTTGCGATTGGAATCGCCACGGGAAGTATTTCATCTTCTTCGTTAGATACTCCACGTGTCGACCAGTTTCTACCTAGGGCTTTATTGGAATCTTTTACACCAGTATTTCCTTCACCATGTAAAGTCAGTGGTAATATAATTCCATCGCGGGCATTTCTAGTTAACATATGAGTCGGTCGGTTAAACGGGGTTCCATCGAATCCAGACATTTTATTTGTATTATTTTCCACTAATTTTTATTTAGTATTTGTTAATCTAAAAATTTTAACTAACAGGGAGTTTTTGGCATCATTTTTCTATAACATGCGTGAATGTGAAACCACAGTGGCTGATGCTATCTCTAATACAATTATTATTATTTATATATATATAATGGAACAATTTTTGAAAAGAATGAACATTTTCATTTGCGCTAGATGTGGTGGTGGAAAATTGGGGGATCATATTCGTCCGGCCAATAAAGATATTAATCAATATCTAATTCCAAATAAGAACTTGAGTTTAGATTTTTACAATAATTACTTTAATGATGTAGAACATGGTTTGTTTCATGCTGTTTCGGCGTGTTACATATATTGGATAATTACAAAAGGGAAAATTGATGAAAAAACTATTGCGTCATTACTTCTGCATGACTTTTTGAAATGTAATGGATTTTCACAAGAAGAACATGATAAACAATTAAAAACATTTTTTCCTAATTTATTGGAAGAAACATATACACACTCTAACCCACCAGATGAAAATAAGTTATTAATAAAATGTGATAGAATAGAACTTCGTCGTTATAGTGATTATAAAGATTGGGTTGATAAAAGACATTACGAATTATATGATATGTTTAATGAAAAACAAAAGGATAAAATAGAACAATTTTATACTAAAATAAGACCATCATTAGAGTATTTTTATAAAAATAGAAATGAACTATTTATCAGACATGGTTTAGAAAAACTAGAAAAAGCAGACATCAATAGTATATTTCCCCCTGAAAATTCATGGGGGCAGATACGCGAACTTCCACACGTTGAGGATCATAAAAAATCGTATCCAATTGAAACCGATAGAATACCTTTTGGTTATCTTGGTCAGGAAACGAACCGTCAAATGGGATTTTGTTCTAATCATGGCGAATGCAATAATTACAATAATGTAAAAGGTTATATCACATATAAGGAATTTAAAAGTAATGGAGGAAAAATTGTTAATACTAAGATAAGAGATCACTTATATGCCACATCAAATATGAGTATAAATAAGTGGAATTTTATATATCAAAATATAGATGAAGATAACAAGCAAAAAGTAGCTCTTGAAAAGAATAATATTAATATTATATCAAAAGCAATATTATGCGAATTTTTTACGTTTATAAAATTATTTCAAGACAGATTTGTTGTTTTAAATAAATAAAATGAACGCTATACTCTTTATACGATGTTGTCATATTAGACTATATTGAATTAAACTTATTATCTCGTCCATTTTTAATCGACTTGCTCCATTTCTGAGGAATCCTCTCCGACTTCGACCTCATCAAGAAGTGGCGGTAAATTGTCGAGTTCATTCTCATCTTCATCGTCTTCGTCGATAGACAATCCCAATTTTATTAATCTGTGAATCCGCGCTGCAAAAGTCGCAGGTTCTTCTAAACTGAAGCCTGAAGTTAAAAGAGACGTATCATATAGCAGCCAAATTAAATCTTTAGCAGTTTTATCAGCAGAATCTTTCTCTACTTTCTCACGCAACGAGATAATAATAGGGTTTGTTGGATTTATTTCCATTGTTTTCTTTGAAGACATGTACATTCCTTGATTAGAATCACGAAGAGCCTGAGCTTTCATAATCCTTTCCATATTTGCCGACCATCCGAATTCTCCCGTCACTAAAATACAAGGACTTTCTTCCAGACGAGAACTTACTACTACTTTATCAACCTTGTTGTCTAATACTTCTTTAATCAACTTGCATAAACTTTCACTAGATTCCTTCGCCTCTTCGAATGTCTTCTTTTCCTCATCCGTTTCTTCGATTTTTAAACCCTCTTTTGTAGCACTAATTAATTTTTTACCGTCGAACTCCTTCAATTGCTGAATACAATATTCGTCGATTGTGTCACACATGAATAGAACCTCATAATCCTTCTTCTTAAGCTTCTCTAAAAAGGGCGATGTTTCAACAGAACGTCTCGATTCGCCGGAAACATAGTAAATACCAGGTTGATTTTCTGTCATACGTTTAACGTAATCTTCCAGGCTAGTCATTTCAGTGCCCGACTTTGTCGAATTATATCTTAACAATTTGGATAATTTATCACGATTTACGGAATCTTCATGAACTCCCAATTTAATATTTTTGCCAAATGCTTCGTAAAACTTTTTGTATTTCTCATCATCCTCAGAAATTTCGTTAAATAATTCAATACACTTCTTAACAAGATTTTTACCTATGACTTTGAGAATCTTATTTTGTTGAAGAGTTTCGCGAGAAATGTTGAGAGGCAGATCCTCCGAATCTACAATACCCTTTACAAAGTTAAGATATTCAGGCATTAATTCTTCGCAATTATCCATAATAAAAACACGACGAACATACAATTTGATATTATTGTATTGCTTCTTATTACCACCATTAAACATATCAAATGGAGCCCTCTTGGGAACAAACAGTAGAGAACGAAACTCGAGTTGTCCTTCAACGGAAAAATGTTTTACTGCACCAGGATTCTCCCAATCATTTGTAAGAGATTTATAAAATGTGGCATATTCCTCCTTTGTAATATCCTCTGCTTTTCGCATCCACAAAGGTTTTTGTTCGTTAAGATGGTCCCATTCATGAGTCACTTCTTTAATCTTTTTAGTCTTCTTCTCCTTTTTAGTCTCTTCCTCATCGACATCCTCTACTTTTGGTGCATCATTATCGTCATCCTCATCATCATCGTCATCCTCATCATCAGTTACTTCCTTCTCAATAGACTTTTCAACATACAGTTTAATGGGAAAACCTACAAATTCTGAATGTTTCTTTACCAGATCCTTTAGACGACGCTCTTCTAAAAATTCACTCATATCCTCTTTCATGTGTAATATAATGCGCGTTCCGCGCTCAATTTTAGCACTCTCAGGAGAATCCTCAACAACTGTAAAAGACCCCCCTGCTATTGATTCCCAAGTATATTGGACGCCATCATTGTTTTTTGATGTAACGCGCACACTGTCAGCAACAAGATAAGCACTATAAAATCCAACGCCAAATTGCCCGATCATAGAAATATCAGCACCTGCGGATAATGCTTCCATAAATGCCTTTGTTCCAGATTTAGCAATTGTTCCCAAATTATTGATTAAATCTGATTTTGTCATACCAATTCCAGTATCATGAATAGTTAAAGTGTTATTCGCTTTATCCGGAATAACCTTAATCTCAAGATTTGGCTCACTATCCAAAACAGAACTATCCGTTAAAGATTGATACCTTATTTTATCAAGAGCATCAGATGAATTGGAAATCAATTCACGAAGAAATATTTCCTTATTTGAATAAAATGTGTTAATTATCAATGATAATAATTGATTAATATCAGCCGAAAATGCAAAAGTCTCCATTTCACTAGCCATAGAATGATTTGTTAAAATGTACTTATATCATTTAATTTATCCCTATCATCATCAAAATAGGGGTGGGTCTAATAGAAATATTATCCGTTTTATTATACAAACTAACATTACCTCCGACAACTGGAATCTTGTGTAGTTTCCCCTTAACACTCAAATCCTCAATAAATTCAACCAAATGCCCTAATTCGGTTTCTGGATGTCCGTAGTTAAGGCAATTTACCATTGCAAGAGGCTTTACGCCCTCAAAATTTTTCATCTTTGAATAACATTCATCAAAACTACCTCCCCACACCACAAATAACTTTTTATTAATCTCATAAATATCTAATACGGCATAACTCCCTGGTTTATCTGGACCCTTTAGTGTCCTGTTACCAACAGTTGAATCATACGCACGCCATAAATTATTTTCAGTATTCTTCTCAATTTTTGGTAAATCTGTTCGTTCAACTTTATTACTAGTGTTGTAAGTATAATCATTAACATCAGTGAAATTACTTAACTTTTCTTCATAAATCAAACTATCATCATCCAATACACTATACTTACCAGTTTCATTAACATTTCCAATTACAGAATATTCCAAGTCCCATTTTTCCAGTATCTCAAAAATTTTGGTTTTATTTTTAACTGTTGCTACTAAAAGCATTCTTTCCTGTGATTCCGACATTAGAATATCATACGAAGACATTGAGTATTTTATTGGGATGTCATTTAATTGAATTACACATCCTAAATTTTTACCAGTCTTGTCACGCCCTCTTGACACTAATTCAATTGAGGCACATAATAAACCTCCCGCTCCCATATCTTGCATTCCAACTGCTAACTTTTGTTCGGCAATTTCGTTACAAGCATCAACAAGTAGTTTTTCCAAAAATGGATCACCCTTTTGAACGTTTTCTTCAAGTTCCTTAAGATTATTATTCTTTGAAAATACGTTCGAAGCCATTGCTGCGCCACCGACTCCTTCTTTACCAGTTCTACTTCCTATATAGATCAGTAAATTATCTTTTGATTCCACACGACCATAGATTATGTTTTCTTTCTTTAAAATACCGATACATCCAACATTTACAAGAGGATTCTTGTTATAGGTTTCGCACCTCTTTAAATCACCACCAATTGTTGGGATGCCTATACAATTTCCATAGTACGATATCCCGTCAATGGCTCCTTTTAACAATTTTTCACTATTTTCATCTTTGCCAAATCTTAGAAAATCCAGTAAAGCAATCGGTTTTGCCCCCATTGTGAAAATATCTCTTAGAATTCCGCCAACACCAGTTGCGGCCCCTTCAAATGGATTTATAAAAGTTGGATGATTATGACTTTCAATTCTTAAAGCTATTGCATAACCATCTCCTATGTCAACAATTCCTGCATTTTCTCCAGGACCTTGAATAACCCAATCTTCCTTTGTATGTAATTTTTTCAAATATCTACGAGTTGTTTTGTATGATATGTGCTCACTATGCATAAGTTCATTTACTCTTTTCTCGAACATTGCTTGTGTGTGTAATAAGGGATCCGCGCGATGTGAGGGGAATAATAATTTGTAAAGAATATGCCTGAAATCTGAACTATTTCTTTCTGGATGAGGCATCATTCCATAAATATTATGGGCTTTATTACAAACTCCTGCTATTTTGTTGTCGTATTCCGGATGTTGTTCCACATATTCTAAAAATACTTCTGTATCCTTGTCAGGAACATACCTTCCATAACCGTTAGCGACATACATGTAAGATACATCTAATTTGCAAGTACTTGGGTACGAATAATTTACAAAAGATGGGCACAAACATCCCACCCTTTTACAAAGGAAAGTTTTTGTGTTGTTTTGTTCCAGTTTTCCAGACAATAATCCTAAATTTATCAATATTTGAAATCCATTACAGATACCAAGAATCGGAATTTTTCTTCTAGAAGTTTCCATAATGATATTTTTAACAGGAGACAAACAAGCTTTTTCACCTGGTGAGATTATATATTCATCGGTTGCCTTTTGGTACATTCTATCACCAAAAGCGAACCCCCCTGGTATTACTAAGACATCAAAATCATAACTACAATCTTCCTCTGTATGCCATATAAAATAACTATTTGGAAAATACCTTAGTGCGTCATTATCACAATTTGATCCTGGATATCGGATTATAGCAGTTTTCATTACATATCATAATTCATAATCTTCTATGTATTATGAGCGCATTTTATAAATTCTAGAAATGGGGGTGATGGGTCTAATGGACGTGATTTATACTCTGGATGGTATTGACATCCAAAGAAAAATTTATGTTCGATTATCTCAATTATATCTGCTCTATTGTTAGTTTCTACATCTATACCAGATACATATAATCCAAAAGACTTTAATCCATCAATTACTAAAGGATTTATTTCATAACGATGACGATGTCTTTCAGATATAATTTTTTTATTGTATATTTTCTCTGCCAAACTACCTGTCGTTATAATTGTTTCTTTCGCACCTAATCTCATTGAAGCACCCATTTGTGAATTTTCTAAGTCGGGCATAATTAAAACATATTCATTTGTTGTTCCAATACATGTTTCACTAAATTCTGATGAATTCGCATCTGGTATATTCATAACATTACGAGCAAATTCTATAACTGCCAATTGCATTCCAAGACATATACCCAAAAAGGGGACATTTCTTTCTCGTGCATATCTTATAACCTCTAATTTTCCGTCTATACCCCTATTTCCAAATCCGCCTGGAACTAATATACCATCACAATTAAACAATATAGGCCAATTGATATTCTCTGAATCAATAAAGTTAATATTAATATTACAATTTGCTGAAATACCAGCATGCATAAGAGCACTCTTTATCGATAAATATGCATCATTTTGACAATATTTACCAACTATTGCGATTTCTAACTTATTTTGGCATTTATTACTATTCTCTGCCATTCTAAACCATGCCTCTGAAAAATCTATATCAAACTCAAATGATAAATCCAGTTGTTTTGATATTAAACTGTCAATATTACTATTCATTAACACACTTGGAACATCATAAATATTATTTAATGTTTCCAGAGGTATTACCATCTCATTTGATAAATTACAATGTAATGCGATTTTATCGCATAGAGAGGGAGTAATTCTTGTTAATGATCTACATACAATAAAATCCGGTATTAAACCTAAACTCATAAGTTCTCTTACACTGTGTTGTGTCGGCTTTGATTTATGTTCCCCTGCTATTTCTGGAACCATCGATACATGGACGAGACTAAATCTATTTTTACCAACCTTTAACTTTAATTGTCTTAAAGCTTCTACAAATGGAGCACTTTCTATATCACCAACTGTTCCACCCAATTCAATCATACAAACATCTGAATCTTTTGATACATTCTCTATATTTTCTATTATCTCGTTGCTAATATGGGGAATTATTTGAACGGTCTTTCCTAAATAATCACCTCGTCTTTCTTTAGCAATTACATTTGAATATATCTTACCAGTTGTTATGTTAGATCTTTCAGTTAAATTAACACTCAAAAATCTTTCATAATTTCCCAAATCTAAATCGGTTTCAGAACCATCATCTAACACGTAACATTCACCATGTTCTAATGGACTCATTGTGCCCGCATCAACATTTAAATATGGGTCAATCTTTACTGCCACAACTCGACATCCACGCATTTTCATTAATACTCCGATTGAACTTGCTGTAATACCTTTTCCTATTCCGGATATTACACCCCCTGTAATTACAATAAATTTGGGTTCGGTGATTTGAGAACTCATATATACCCCTACATTCTCTATTTAATGATAATACCGCGAAAAATATATTTAGCCTGTGCCGCCAGAAATTTCTTCGGACATTTCTGAAACTTTTCGTTCAAGTTTCTTTTTGTATTCAATAACAAGATCTAATACTTGGGGATTCGCTGCTCCAATTATTTGGGCGGCTAATAAACCAGCATTTATGCTTCCATTTAAGGCTACGGTTGCAACTGGAACACCATTAGGCATTTGTAATATAGATAAAATAGAATCCCAACCATCAATTGAATTTGACGATTTTATAGGAACTCCAATTACTGGCAATGGAGTTAATGATGCTATCATTCCAGGTAAATGAGCTGCTCCACCAGCGCCCGCTATTATTACATGTAGTCCTCTTTCATGAGCTGTTTTACCATATTCGACCATTTTTTCTGGTGTTCTATGAGCTGATACAATATCTACTTCTACTTCGATTCCAAACTCGCGAAGAACCTTCACAGATTCTTTCATAACACCCATATCACTAACTGAACCCATAATTACACCCACTTTTGCCATAAATATTCTATACAATTTTACATTTATATAGCATGATATGTATTTAGAAGGTTATCAACTAATGATTGCTTTGTTAGCCTCTTTCCATCATCATTTACAGTTTCTATCCCCTTATCATTCGATTCATTTCTAAGTTCTTCAACCGTCATTTTTGATAATTCACGACACTTTTTCAAAATATCTTTATTTGCTGCTATCTTGATGCGCTTTGTTCGTTCTTCAAATAAATCCATTTTTTCTGCGATAATATCACTTATATCAACTGTCTTGCTTTCCTCATCTGTAATTACACCCATATCACCAGACTCTTTCTCCCATAAACAAATCGTATCGCGCTCCAAACTTATATACGAACACCATTCATAACCATAATCTCTCATAACAACAACATTTTTGTTGAGAACTATACTGTAAATATGGACACCGGCAGGAGTTGTATTTTTAAAAAGAGATCCATAAATATCTGGCTTCTTTTCTTTATATAACCTAAAAACAGCTGCATCATAAATTTTTGGAAACATAAATGTCGCCTTTGTTTTTAACTCTTCTATCATCTTGGCCTTTGAGCCCTCCGAATACATTGAATACAGGGGATCACTTGCTGTTAAAAGAGCTTCCATCCATTTGTTTTCATCTCTAAATTCTGTTGAAAAATATCGCGATAAATGATACGAACGTGGGAATATTAATGGCACTTGTTTATGCGTTTTTCTTATTGTTGACTCTAATTGGCCGAACCATTCATCTACAGTTGGTTCCAATTCATTCGTCGTCTCCACATTTTCCAAGGCAATTGGTAAATGAACGCAACGGGGAATATTTGGACTTTGCATAAATTTCGCAAACGGATTCAATAAAGCCGATGAAAATTCTAAATTTTCACGCCCTTTATTGAAATTATTTAGTAGTAAAGTTGGAAAGGGCATATCGTCATTAATATTTATTAGTGAAAACGCTTTAAGTAAATACCTATATTTAATAAATATTACACTATGAACGAGCCTAAGTATATTAAAATTCAAATTCGTAAGATTAAATGTAAAGATTATTACAAGGGCTGTCTTGAATTACTCTCTCAATATTTTACCATCAACCCCTCTTTATTTAACTATTATTCCTTCAAAAAATACGTCAAAGCACAGAGACGCAATAATTATCACATATTTGTTGGCGAATTTAATAATCATATTATTGCTATAACAACATGTTATATTGAAACTAAACTAATACACAACTTTGGTAAAGTCGCTCATATTGAAGATGTGATTGTGGATGAAGCTTATAGAGGTTATAAAATTGGTACACAACTTATTGACGCATGTATTCATTATGCATACACACATGATTGCTATAAAATTTTATTAAACTGTGATAAAGACAAGATTCCGTTTTATGAAAAGTGTAAATTTAACCAAAAATGTGTTTGCATGGCTTATTACTGTTATACATAAATCTTTAATATTAATTTATTTCAATAGGTTATATGGGTGTATACGGAGGATTTACACTTCGAAAAACCACCCCAAAGAGAGGAGGGGGAACAAGGCGTAAATCACGTTTTGGCTCGCACTCTGGTGGAATCCGTACGAAGGCCGCTAATTACGACGACGTACACAAAAATTTAAAAGGAGTAACCAATGATGAAATGAATACAATTATGAGAGAATTTAGAGCTCTACGCTCATCCAGGGAAAACGAAAACGAAAACGAAAACGAAAATGTATATGTAAACACTCAAAATGTCAATTCAATAGAAGACAACACGCCTTGGTATAATAGGGATCACAGTGATTTGTTCAATCCACAACCCCAATCAGAACCTGAACAAATTGTTGATCCTGAACCATCACCAAGTCCTGAACCATCACCAAGTCCTGAACC
>CERI01024300.1_pt1 | contig 10429 bp, 8 predicted proteins | sample 350261 | NCBI WGS metagenome assembly CERI01 (sample SAMEA2620979, study PRJEB7988) | marine metagenome | isolation source: saline water (ENVO:00002010), including
TGAAATAAAAAGGAGATATATGAGAAAAAAAATTACTTTAATAGGTGCAGGTCAAATTGGAGGAACATTAGCACATTTAATAGCGTTAAAAGAATTGGGGGATGTAATTCTTTTTGATGTAGCGGCAGGGATTGCAAAAGGCAAAGCTCTAGATATTGCTCAGTCATCCCCAGTCGATGGATTTAATATAGATTTATCTGGAACAGATAGTTACGAAGATACAAAAAATTCAGATGTAATTATAATTACTGCTGGTGTGCCAAGGAAACCAGGTATGACTAGAGACGATTTACTTGGTATAAATTTAAAAATTATAAAACAGGTTGCAGAAGGAATAAAAAAAACATCTCCTAATGCGTTTGTTATATGTATTACTAATCCTCTGGATGTAATAGTAATGGCTTTACAAAAATATTCTGGTCTACCAAAAAATAAGATAGTGGGTATGGCAGGAATTTTAGACTCATCAAGATTTATCTATTTCTTGTCTCAAGAATTGAAAGTACCAGTAAAGAAAATTAAATCATTTGTTCTAGGAGGCCACGGAGACTCCATGGTAGCCATGCTTGAACATACAGAAGTAGATGGAAAAAAAATAAATACTCTGGTGCAAGAGGGAAAAATTTCAAAAGAGAAATTAGATCAAATAATAGAAAGAACGAAAAAGGGTGGAGCAGAGATTGTAAAATACCTGGAAAAAGGATCAGCTTTTTACGCACCAGCAGCATCAGGAGTAGAGATGGCTGAGAGTTATCTTAAAGATTTAAAAAAACAACTTCCATGTGCTGTATTTTTAGATGGTAAATATAACGCGAAAGATATTTATGCCGGGGTTCCAGTAATAATAGGTTCAGATGGAGTAGAAAAAGTTATAGAGTTAGACTTAAGTGACGAGGATAAAGAAAATTTCAATAAGTCAATTGCAGCTGTAAAAGATCTATTTACTGCTGCTCAAAAAATTGATCCTGATTTAAAATAATTAATTTTTTTTATAAACAGCAATAATACATTTACCAATACGATAATTGGTAAAAAAGTCTATTATAATTGATATTGGAGTGCATATTTTGTCCCATAAAAAAATTTTAAATTTAGATGGAAAAGTTTCATTTCTAAAAAAAATTTTATTTAAATAATAAAGAAGATAGCCAATAGAGTCTAAATATTTAAAACTTACCAACTGAAGTCCAAGTAGATCTTTTTTAAAATCTTTTTTTTCATACCTCCTAAAATGACCAACTGCTTTATCTAAATTTCCAAACAATTTTTGATGTGCGGGAACCATTACTACCAAATGACCACCTGATTTTAAGTTTTTTTTGGCATTTTCTATTTCACCCACATCATCTTGAATATGTTCTAGAACATGCAAGTAAAGAATAGTATCGAATAAGTCATTTATATTATTAATTGATGCATCAAGTACATCAATATTTTTTTCTTTATTAAATTTTTCTTTAAGATTTGTTATATTTTTTTTGCCCTTTTCTGTGAGAATTATTTTTTTTATTTTTGGGTTATAATAGTTCCTAGTAAAACTACCACATCCAGCTCCTATTTCTAGAATGTCTCCATGAATATATTTTTTAATAAACCGTAAACAATACTTTATATGAAAATTTGCATTATCAAATCTTTCTGTAGCTATTTGAGGATAATGTTCCATTTTAAATTTTATTGTTATAGAGTTCAGAAACACGTTAATTTAATAAATAAATGTCAATTTTATCCAAAAATAAAAATTTTGATACAAATATTTTATACCTATTATTTCTTAGCCTTTTTTCTTTTTTTATAAATTTTTATTACTCTCATTTAGGATCATTTCCAATAGACACTTTTTTACACTTCGATAGCGCCTATAGAATATTGATTGGTGAGCTGCCTGTGAAAGATTATTGGATTGTTTCAGGATTGACCGTTGATTTTATTCAATCTTTTTTTTTTAAAATATTTGGTGTTAACTGGTTTGCGTATTCTTTGCACGCCTCTACACTTAATTTATTAATTGCTATTTTCATTTATTTTTTTTTTTTAAATTTAAAAATAAATAGATTTAAGGCTTTTATCTTCAGTTTAAGTTTTTCTACTTTATCATATAGTATTTCAGGAACCCCATTTGTAGATCTGCATGCAACATTTTTTTTATTAATATCTACACTTGTTCTAATACAAAATCTCGATAAACAAAAAACATATTTATGGGTTTTAATCATAACATTATTCTTTCTAAGTTTTTTTTCAAAGCAGGTCCCAGCAGCTTATGCTGCAGTAACATATTTTGTAATTTTATTATTTTATTTTATAAAAAAAAATAATTTCAAAAATATTTATACTATTTTTTATATATCAATTATAATTTTTGCTTTAATAATTATTGTTTTAAAAATCTGCGGAATAGATCTTAAAAATTTTTATGTTCAATATTTAGATTACCCAAGATCGATTGGGCGGTCTCGTATTTTTAATATATCTTTTATTGATTTCTTTAGTAAATTTAAATTTATAATTATACCCGTTTTATTTTTATCAGTCTTAAAATTTAAAAAAATAAAAAAAATAAGTATTTTATCTAATGAAATATTTTCTCACTTTATATTTCTAATTTTAATTATTATATTAATATTTCATCAAATGATGACAAAAAATCAAATTTATATTTACTTCTTAATACCAATTATTTTTGCTTTTATTGAAAGTGAAATTAACCAAAGTGAAATAAAGTTCAAAAAATATTTTTCAATTATTTTAATTTGTATTTTGGGTTTTATAACTATTAAATATCACTTGAGATATAACGAGAATAGAAAGTTTCACGAATTATCTAAAATTCAATTAAATGAAACCGTTGATGCAAGTAAAATACATAAAAGTTTAAATGGACTTAAGTGGAAAAACCCTACCTATCATGGAAAAATATCTGATGAAATTGTAATTTTAAACAAAGCTCAAAAAAAATTAAATAATAATTTCCAAGATGAAATTATGGTTATAACACACTATTTATTCTTAGATGCTATAACAAAAAAAAATTTAAATTATCCCAATAAAACTTTTACAACTGATGGTGCAAGTGTGCCAGTTCCAGGTAATAAACATTATAACTATTATAAAAAATTTTTGTTAAATAAAATTAAGGAAAAAAATATAAAAAAAATTTTATTTTTAAAACATGAGAAGATTAATCAATCAATAATTTCAAGTTATTTAAACAGTAAATGCTATAATATATCTGAAGATGAAATATTCTATATATTTAATATTAAATGTTTAAATTAGTTTAACTTTTTTTACATATTTTTTTAAACTAGAAAAATTATTCCAATGTTTTAATTTTACAATCAAGACAAATATATTAAATATTATAATTCCAAAGCCTAATAAAAATTGAATATTTCCCTCTAAAAAACCTGTAATAATTATTAAATATATCAATGATGTGATAAATATATTTTTATAAAAAACAGCATTTACGCGCAAAGAATGCTCAACTAGCGCAATTATTCCCAATTTTGACTTATCAAAATATCTCTTTTTTCTTTTGGAGTATAATCTGATTATTTTACAATTTTTAAGAACAGAACTTGAATGTGCATATAATGAATAATTGTTAGATAAAATTTTGTTTATGTTACTTTTATTAAAAGTAGAAAAATTTCCAAAAGATATCCATTTCCAAGTGAATAAATATGTAAGAAATAAATGTATTTTATATAAAAATAAAAATATTATTGGCTCCTCTCTTTTTTTACGATTTGAAGTTATGACACATTTAGGATTATTGATAGCAATTTTAAGCATTTTTTTTACTAGCATTGGATCATCCTCACCATCACCATCCATAATAGTAACAAAAAAATTTTTCTTAATTTTCTTAAGGTGATCAAGACCTAAGGCAATAGCCTTTTGACTTCCAAGATTTTTTTTTAAAAAAATCATATTTATTTTTTTTATAGATTTTAAATTTTTTAGGTTAAGTTTTACTTTATCAGAAGAATTGTCATTAACTATCAATATTTCATTTATAACGTGTTTATTAAAATGCAAAGATTTATTGAGATTAAAAATTAATTTATTTAGAGATTTCCAATCATTATAAACAGGTATGACCAAAATATGCTTCATTGAAAAAATTTAATTATTTGTTTAAATCAGTTTTAATTTTATTAAAAAATTTATTAATTAATTCTGCATCTTCTTTAGATATAAAATCATCTTTTGTGACCGCAACTTGCATTTCGTTTCTTAATTTGTTTTTAATATCTTCTATCTTTTCTTTAGAAAAATTATTTTCAATATTTATTTTAACTTGTTTTACAACATAATTAAATGAGAAATGAAATGCTATTAGAAATAAAAAAAAAATTAAAAGTGATTTGTAAAAAAAAATTTTCATAATTTAAATTATATTATTTTTTTAAATATTTCATAAATAATAATATTATCAATCTTTAATTCATAAATTTTGTTAAAATTTTTAGGAATTTGATATTTTTGAATAAGTTTTGAGTCTACTTCTGAAATATTATTTTTAAAGATGTAGTCTGCTTGACTATATTCTTGACCAACGATTACAAACTTATTTCTATATACTTTAGGTATGGCCACAAGACCTCTTTGAAGGGGTGTATGACTAGCGATTGCTATTTTAATTATTTTACTTTTATCTATCTTTATAATTTTTTCAAAAAAATTTTTAGAACCAAGTCCATAGTAATCTCCTTCATAACTATTTTTTTTCTCATCAGAAATTAGAGAATTAAAATACATACTTTGAAAAGGGTGCATTTTTGCAACAGCATATAAATTATATCCAATTGCAATAACAACTAAGGGTATTAATAATCTGTTAATTTTTTTTTTGTGCCATATGTTTTCAATTAACCACAAAAAACAGATCGCGAAATAAATTAAAAATATATTTAAAAAATATACCAGTCTCCATCCATTATATAATGGAGCATTAAATAAAATAAAAAAAAAATAAAATATAGTTAAAAATAATAAAAAAATAATATCAATTTCCTCTTTTTTACTTCTCCATAAATCATTATAGATTGAATGTTCCTTAATTTTTATAAATCTTCTAGTGAATCTAATAAAACAATAAAGATATCCAAAAATAAAAAAAATAGTTTGTAAAAAAGGTGAAGAAATAATGATCCAATTAATAATGTAAGTTTCTGGCAAGGCTTCATTAGTAATATAAGAATTATTGTAAAAAATTTTGGCATAGTGCAAATCTTTTTTGAGCGACGTAAATAAATCCAAAAAATTATTTAGCGGATCTGACCATAGATAAGGCCAAAAAATATATAAAAATAGAATAAAACAAAGTGCATAAAAAATAATTTTTTTTAAAATATTTTTATAATCTTTTAAATAAAAATTCTTAATTATAATTATAAAAATAAATAAAATTGGAATAATTAAAGCAAAAAATCTAAGATTTACACTTAATGCAGTAAAAATAGAAAAAAAAAATAAATTTTTGTAATTAAATTTATCTACTGTTTTAATTAAAAAATAAAAAGTAATAGTAAAGAAAGATAAAAAAATAACATCTTTGTACAAAAAACTGTCACCTAATATTCTTGGTGTCGTAACATATAAAACTAATCCAAAAAAACTTAATAAAAAGTTTTTATATCTTTGATTTAAAATTTTGAAAAAAAAGAATGAACTAAATAGAAATATTAAAAAACTTAAAATATGTTTTAAATAGTAAACATCCTTTAAATGTTTTATTCCAAATAAGATTTCTATAACTGCCGCTGGCACATCAAACACAACACCAAATTTGTTATATTCTGAGACAGAAGATAAAGTATAGTCGGATATTTTACCTATTTTTATTTCAGTAATTTTTTGAATGTCTGTTAACCCAAAAATTTTAGAAACATAATTAAGCCAATAATGTCCATTTGTGTAGTGAAATATTTCTTCAATGTGAACGCCGAAATCTTTAAAGGTCAATAAGGCAAACGTTATTGATAGCAAATAAAAAGCTATTAAAATAAGTGTATTTTTTTGTTTATTTAAATCTATTATCATTATAAAAAATTTTAAAATTAATAAATTTTATCTTATAAATTAGAAAATTAGTAATGAATATTCACGAACATCAAGCAAAAGCTATTTTAAAAGAATTTGGAGCTCCCGTATCTAACGGTGTAGTTATTTTTTCTACGGATGAAATTAGTGAAAAAGTAAAAAAATTAAAAAGTAAAGAGTACGTCCTTAAAGCACAAATTCATGCTGGTGGAAGAGGCAAAGCAGGCGGTGTAAAACTTGTTAAAAACATAAGTGCACTAATCAAAGAAGCAAATGATATGATGGGAAAAATTCTTATTACTCATCAAACAGGACCTGCAGGGAAAGAAGTAAAAAGATTATACATTGAAGAGGCATCAGATATTTCAAAAGAGTTTTACTTGTCTTGTTTAGTAGATAGAGAGTCCTCAAAAATTGCTTTCATAAGTAGTACAGAAGGAGGAATGGATATAGAAAAAGTTGCTGCTGAAACACCAGAAAAAATTATAACAAATAAGATAGAACTTAAGGATAATGGACCAAGTAAGGAAGAAATTGAAAATATAGTTTCAGTATTTAATTTGAATACCGCTCAAAAAGAATCTACATCAAATTTGATTAAGTCGCTTTATAAAATAATATTAGAAAAAGATGCGAGTCTAATTGAAATTAATCCACTTATTATTAATAAAGAAAATAATATAATTTGTCTTGATGCAAAAATGAATTTTGATGACAATGCTATTTTTAGAAGACCTGAAATTTTAGAATTAAGAGATTTAAATGAAGAGGAGCCAGCTGAAATTGAAGCTAGTAAACATGATCTAGCATATATAAAACTTAATGGATCAATCGGATGCATGGTTAATGGAGCAGGTTTAGCTATGGCAACCATGGATATTATTAAACTTTATGGAAAAGAACCTGCGAATTTTTTAGATGTAGGAGGTGGTGCCTCTAAAGAAAAAGTTGCGTCCGCTTTTAAATTAATTTTATCTGATGCAAGTGTAAAAGGAATTCTAATTAATATATTTGGTGGAATAATGAGATGCGATGTTCTTGCTCAAGGTGTTGTTGATGCAGCAAGAGAAATTAATTTATCAGTTCCACTTGTAGTTAGATTAGCTGGAACAAATTTTAAAGAAGGGAAAGAAATACTAGATAAATCTAACTTAAAAATATTGTCTGCTTCTGATCTAAATGATGCGGCAAAAAAAATTGTTGAGGCAATTAAGTAGATGTCGGTACTAATAAATAAAAATACAAAAGTAATTTGTCAAGGCTTCACCGGAACGCATGGCACATTTCACTCTGAGCAAGCTCTTAAGTATGGAACAAAATTAGTAGGTGGGGTAACTCCAAAAAAAGGTGGTCAAACACATTTGAGTCTTCCAGTTTATAACACAGTTGAAGAAGCAAAATTTGAAACTTTAGCGAACGCAACTATGATATATGTTCCGCCTAAATTTGCTGGAGCTGCAATTATTGAGGCTATTGAAGCAAAAATTGAATTAATAGTTTGCATCACAGAAGGCATACCAGTTATAGACATGCTTAAAGTAAAAAAAATTTTAAATAAAAGTAGTTCAAGGTTAATTGGACCTAACTGCCCTGGTATTATAACCCCCGAGGAGTGCAAGATTGGAATCATGCCAGGTAATATCCATAAAAAAGGTACTGTGGGTATAGTTTCAAGGTCTGGAACATTAACCTATGAGGCTGTAGCACAAACCTCTGCAAATGGAATGGGACAGTCTACATGCATTGGTATTGGTGGTGATCCTATAAATGGTACAAATTTTATAGATTGCTTAGAGCTATTTTTAAAAGATGATGAAACTAAATCTATAGTAATGATTGGTGAGATCGGCGGATCGGCAGAAGAAGAAGCTGCAGAATTTTTAAAAAGGGAAAAAATAAAAAAACCTATGGTTGGTTTTATAGCAGGTCTAACAGCTCCACCAGGTAGAAGAATGGGACACGCAGGTGCGATAATTTCGGGTGGAAAAGGTGGGGCAGAGGACAAAATAGAGGAAATGAAATCTGCTGGAATCACTATATCAAAATCACCAGCTGATATAGGCAAAACTCTCTTTCAAAAACTTAATGGTTGATTTTTAATTATTTATGTTAAAATAAATTCTTAATGTCTTCATCTGATAATAACATAACATATAAAAAAACCTCATTTTTAGCTGGATCAAATTCTGAATTTATTAATGAATTTTATGCTGATTATCTTGCTGACCCAAATTCGTTACCAGACAGTTGGAAAAAGTTTTTTGATGGATTAAGTGAAAATGAAAAACTTATTTATGATGACATAAAGGGACCAAGTTGGTCTCCAGAAAAAAAATTAAAAAAAATTAAGAATCCGAATGATGTTAAAAAAATTGATATAGAAAATTCAGATATAAATTCAAATACTATTAAACAAGCCTCAAAAGACTCAGTGAGAGCTATAATGTTGATTAGGGCTTACAGAATAAGAGGACATTTGACTGCTAATTTGGATCCGCTTTCAATTCATAAAAAAGAAGAACATCCAGAATTAAAACCAGAAACATATGGCTTTAATAAACAGGACTATAGTAGAAAAATATTTTTAGATGGTGTTCTTGGATTACAATATGGAGATCTATATCAAATTTTAGAAATTCTTAAGAAAACTTACTCTTCAAATATAGGATATGAATTCATGCATATGGGAGATCCAGAAGAAAAAACATGGATTAGAAACAGAATAGAAGGACCAGAAAAAAAAATTTCTTTTACAAAGAATGGAAAAAAAGCAATTTTAAATAAAATTATTCAAGCAGAAGGATTTGAAAAATATCTTCATGTTAAGTTTGTTGGAACAAAAAGATTTGGCTTAGATGGCGGCGAGTCTTTAATTCCTGCATTAGAGCAAATAATTAAAAAAGGTGGAAATCTAGGAGCCAAAGAAATTAAAATTGGTATGCCTCATCGAGGTAGATTAAATGTTTTAGCAAATGTGATGGGGAAACCATTTAAAGCAATTTTTAGTGAATTTTTTGGAAAAACTGTAAGTACAAATAAAAGTTTTGAAGGTGATGTTAAGTATCATTTGGGAGCATCCTCAAACAGAGAGTTTGATGGAAATTCTGTTCATATTAGTTTAACTGACAATCCTTCTCACTTAGAAGCAGTAAACCCAGTTGTTCTTGGTCAAGTAAGAGCAAAACAATTTTTTCATAAAGATAAAAATAGAAAAAAAGTTATTCCTGTTTTAATGCACGGAGATGCAGCATTTGCAGGCCAAGGTATTGTTGCAGAATGTTTTGCAATGTCAGGGTTACCAGGACATAATATCGGAGGAACCATACATATAATTGTAAATAATCAAATAGGTTTTACAACAGCACCTAGATTTGCTCGTTCTTCACCGTATCCTTCTGATGTCGCTAAAATTGCCCAAGCTCCTATTTTTCATGTTAATGGAGATGACCCAGAAGCAGTTGTTCATTGTGCAAAAATAGCAACTGAATACAGGCAAAAATTTAATAGAGATGTTGTTATAGATATGGTCTGTTACAGAAGATTTGGTCACAATGAAGGAGATGAACCTTCATTCACCCAGCCGATAATGTATAAAAAAATTAAATCTCATCCTTCAACACTTTCAATATACGGAAAAAAATTAAGCCAAGAAGGACTGACATCTGATATTGAATTACAAAAAGAAAAAACAAATTTTAAAATTTTTTTAGAAAAAGAATTTAATGAATCAAAAAGCTACAAATCAGAATTAAAATGGTTTGATGGAGCCTGGTCTAGATTTAAACCAGGATTAGGAAAAGATAAACGAGGCGCTAGTGGAGTTGATAAAAAAATTCTTATTGAAATAGGGAAAAAAATTGTGAAAGTTCCTGAGAATTTTAATATTCACAAAACTTTGAAAAAAATATTTGATTTAAGATCACAAACAATAAAAGAAGGAAAGGCTATTGATTGGTCTACTGCAGAAAGTTTAGCTTTTGGAACTTTGCTTGCAGAAGGATTTTCAGTACGACTATCAGGCCAAGATTCAGGTAGAGGGACTTTTAGTCAAAGGCATGCTGTCTTAAGAAATCAAGATAATCATGAAAGATATGTCCCTCTCAATAATATTTCAAAAGGACAAAAAAATTTTGAGATTATAGATAGTTTACTATCTGAACTTGCAGTTTTAGGTTTTGAATTTGGCTATTCTATTTCAGAACCTGAAACATTAGTTTTATGGGAAGCGCAATTTGGGGACTTTGCAAACGGAGCTCAAATTATTATTGATCAATTTATTTCTTCAGGAGAGTCTAAATGGGGAAGAGCTAGCGGTTTAGTTATGTTGCTACCCCATGGTTATGAAGGTCAAGGTCCAGAACATTCATCAGCTAGA
>CERI01116266.1_pt1 | contig 10423 bp, 11 predicted proteins | sample 350261 | NCBI WGS metagenome assembly CERI01 (sample SAMEA2620979, study PRJEB7988) | marine metagenome | isolation source: saline water (ENVO:00002010), including
CCAAGTTGCCTGGCAATTTCATAGCCAATAATCACACCACCCATTGCTGGCGAAACAACAATATCTGGTTTATTATTGCCTAATTTATTGATAATTTTTGCAGCTAATGCTTGATATAGCTTTTCAGCTGATTGTGGGTTCATTAATACTCTTGCACATTGAATATATGTATCTGAATGAAGCCCAGAGGATAAAATGAAATGCCCTTTTAAAATGGCTTTAGCTTGGATAAACTCGCTGAGTATTTGCTCATTTGAAAGAGAGTAATTGCTTATCATTGATTTATATTTTTTATCTGTTACTTTATTTATTATTTAATTTAACTAAAAATATATAGTTATGCAAGATCAAAATAATTTTATTCATGCTGCTAAAAAATGCATTGAAACTGAAATTACTGGCCTTAAATCATTGCTCGATTTCTTTGGCGATGATTATATTAATGCTATTAACTTAATAATAAATTGCCAAGGCAAAATAATTATTAGTGGCATGGGCAAATCAGGTCATATTGCCAGTAAAATTGCTGCTACCTTGTCTTCTACCGGAACTCCTGCTTTCTTTATCCACCCCGGAGAAGCTAGTCACGGAGATCTTGGCATGATTACTAAAAATGACATTGTAATATTACTTTCAAATTCTGGAGAAACTAAAGAGCTCAAAGATATAATATATTACTGCAAAAGATTTTCAATTCCAATTATAGGTATTATCAGAAGAAAAGAATCTGAACTTACTGCTGCAAGTGATGTAGCATTAATTTTACCAGCAATTGCTGAAGCAAATTTAGTAAATGCTCCAACTACCTCAACTACTATGATGCTTGCTTTAGGAGATGCCATTGCATGCAGCTTAATTGACAATAATAATTTCAGCAAGGAGCAATTTGGTATATTTCATCCTGGTGGCAAATTAGGATCCAACTTCTTGAAAGTTAAAGATATTATGCGCAAAAAATCTCAATTACCATTAATAAATCAAGATGCAAAATTTAGCGAAGCGCTAATAGAAATGACCAAAAAATGCCTAGGATGTACCGGCATTATCGATGATAATAAAAAACTAATTGGCATTATTACAGATGGTGATATTAGAAGACATATAGACCATAATATTATTAGTCAATCTGTTAAAAATATCATGACCAAAAACCCAATAACAGTACAGGAATCATCTTTAGCAGCCGAAGCTCTAGGAATAATGAACGACAAATCAATAACAAGTATTTTTGTTCTAAATAACAATAATCATATATCAGGAATTATCCATATACATGATTGCCTAAAATTATATTAATAATCAACATATAGCAGTAAAATTGTTAATTGTTGAAATGTAAAAAAAATATATTAAGATAATTTTTTTATTTAAAATTTTTCTTAAATGTCTTCTTATATTGCACTGTCATATTTAGCTAGCTCGGTTTTATTTATCTTGTCTTTATATGGATTATCATCTCCCAAAACTTCACGTCGTGGTAATTATTTTGGCATTATTGGCATGGGTTTAGCAATTATAACCACCCTATCCTTACCTAATATGTCAAATTATTTTATGATTATTTTGGCAATTGCTATTGGTGGTGGCATTGGCTATATAATTGCCAAACAAGTAAAAATGACTGCAATGCCTCAATTAGTTGCTGGGTTTCACTCTCTTGTTGGTCTGGCTGCAGTATTAATTGCAGCAGGTGCTTTATATAATCCTGAAATATTTAATCTTGTAATTGATAATAAAATCAGAAAATCCAGCCTCATTGAAATGGGAATTGGTGTTGTAATTGGCGCTATTACTTTTACTGGATCTATTGTTGCCTTCCTAAAGTTAAATGGCAATATGAAGTCAACTTTTTCATTCTTTAAAAACCCAAAATTAGCTGCCAAAATAATATTTATTACCTTAGCTATTATTACAATATTATTTGTTATGTCTGGCTCTAAAACATTATTTATTGCCTTAACTATTATTGCATTTTTGGTTGGCTTTATATTAATTGCTCCTGTTGGTGGTGCAGATATGCCTGTTGTGGTCTCAATGCTAAATTCCTATTCTGGTTGGGCAGCAAGTGGTATTGGATTTACTTTAAATAATAGCTTGCTAATCATTACTGGAGCATTAGTTGGAGCTTCTGGCGCTATTTTAAGTTATATTATGTGCAAGGCTATGAATCGCTCCATAATTAATGTTATTTTTTCTGGATTATCGCAAGATACTCAAAATAGCTCAAATAATAATAATGAAAATAGAGCAGTAAAACAAGGCTCATCTGAAGATGCTGCCTTTTTGATAAAATCTTCATCATCTGTAATAATAGTTCCTGGATATGGCATGGCGGTTGCTGGTGCACAGCATGTTTTAGCAGAAATGACATCTCTACTTGAAGAAGCTGGAGTTGATGTGAAATTTGCAATTCATCCAGTTGCTGGTAGAATGCCAGGACACATGAATGTTCTTCTTGCCGAGGCTAATATTGACTATGAAAAAGTATTTGAACTTGAAGATATTAACAGCGAATTTAACACAGCTGATGTTGCATTTGTTATTGGGGCAAATGATGTGACAAACCCTGCCGCCAAAACCGACAAAACAAGCCCAATATATGGCATGCCAATTCTTGATGTTGTTAATGCAAAGACTGTATTTTTTGTTAAAAGATCTATGGCCTCTGGCTATGCTGGAGTTGACAATGAATTATTCTATAGCGACAATACCATGATGATATTTGGTGATGCAAAAAAAGTTGTAGAAAATATTGTTAAAAATCTTGATTAGTAAGCAAATCCTGTTTCCAATAAACACTATTTAAAATAATTAAAAACTTATCCTTTTCAATCTTTCTCATTAAGGCATTGCTTGACTTTGACTGCTTCCCTGGCTAAGAGAAGTAGCGCCTTGAGCTGATGATGAGGGTGTATTTTCTTTCTCCTCCACTTTTTTACTATCAACACCGTCACCATCTTGACCATCACCATCTAGCAGACCATCATATGTTAACATTCTTTTTATTGGCTGAGGTTGATCTAGATTATCCATAAAATACTAAATAAATTGAAAAACGTACCACGCCAAAAGAAATCTTTAATTAAATTTTAAGAAAATATTTTTTATAATTTAAATTAAAATTTAAATTTCTAATTATTTTAAAGATTTCTTTTGGTATTATATACTCATTTTAGTGTATCAGAATTTTTATTTAATATCAATTAAAAGTAACTTTATCAAATTTTAACTAGAAATTAATGTTAAATTTAGGAGTAATTTCAATATATGAATTTTTCTTTAGCTTTAGCATATAAGATTTAGTCTTAATTGCTAATTTTTCATTTTTAATATGCTGCTTTATCTGCTCTATATTTTTTGGCTTGATCTTGTCAACTTCTTTAATATCGATAATTTTAATAATTCTAATAAAATTTCCTAATTTAATTGGCTTGCTATATTGATTGGTAAGTAAATCTTTAATATTTTTAAATACTTCATTATTAAGCTGACTTTCATCTAGCCATCTTATATTTTTATCCTCAAAGTAATTAAAAGAAAAATTTCTTGCCATATCATCAAAATCTGCACCTTTTTGCAATTCAAGATAGATTTTTTGCGCAATAATATCTGCGTCATCTGATTTTTTTAGGATAATTTCATCAAATTTAAATTTTTTCTGCTTTTTAATAAGATTATTTCTAATTAACATTTCCTTTATTTCATATTGATGAACTTTAATTAATGGGTTGATAAAATTTTTAACAATTTTTGACCATAATAATTCTGATATTATCTGATTTTCAAAGGAATTATAATGGTTTTTATTAGCTTTTAGCTGTTTTTTATATTTAGCAGGATTTATTTTTTTTGAGATTGCAATATAATTTATTGCTTGATCAATCTCATCTTTTTCTACATTAATATCTTTACTTTGAGCATCTTGAGTAATCAGACTTTCTTCTATCATTTTATCAAGCATAAAGTTTGATAATGATAAATATTCTTTTCTGGTTTTAATTTTATAGCTAGAATTTTTTAAGAAATATTGCAAACGATAATCAAGGTCACTCTTAGTAATTGCTAAATTATTAACTTTTGCAATGATGAAATCAGATTTTGCATAGGAATTAATACAAAATAACAAAAGAATTAAGGTTAAAAATAGTAATTTAACAAAAATCTTATTTTTTGGATTCTTTTTTAGAAATATCATTATAAACACTCAAACCTCTAATTAAATCTATTGCTCTAGCAAGTTGGTAATCCTCATTGTAAATTTTTATATTTTCTTCAGTAAGATTTTTATCTTTAGAATCTTTAAGAGCTTTTTGGATATTATTTTCTATGTGCCCTCGTAAATCTGACTCTCCTGAAGATATTGAATTATTCTCAAGAATTTCTAATTTAGCCGTTTTAACCTCAATATCAGGCTCAATACCCTTGGCTTGAATTGAAACCCCACTTGGTGTATAATATAGCGAAGTTGTTAATCTAAGAGCACCAAGCTCTCCATCTTTTAAAGGCACTATAGTTTGCACAGATCCTTTACCAAAAGATTTAACGCCCATTATAACAGCCCTATTATGATCTTTTAAAGCACCTGCAACAATTTCAGATGCTGAAGCAGAGCCTTCATTAATAATTACTGCAATTGGCAGGTTCTTAACTAGAGATTGATTAGCTTTGTCAAAATATTCTTGCTTAGAGTCTTGATTTCTACCTTTAATTGATACTATTAGCTTTTTATCATCTAAAAAAGCATCACTAACTTTAACAGCTTCTGATAGTAGACCTCCTGGATTATTTCTTAAATCAAGAACCAGGCCTCTAACTTTTTTATTATTTTTGGCTATTTCCTTTTTCATTTTTTTAACTTCTTTAAGCAATCCAGATGAAGCTTGCTGAGAGAATGTGTTTATTTTGAGGTACATAACATCGTTAAAAATCTTAGATTTAACAGCTTTAACTTTTATTATCTCTCTGACTATTTCCTTTATTAATGGCTCTTTCTGAGTTTTTCTAAGTAATGTAATCTTAACTTTGCTACCAGGCTTTCCTCTAAGTTTTTTAACAGACTCAGAAATTGGCAGACCAACTATATTTTCTCCGTCAACTTTTATTATAAAATCACCAGATTTTAAGCCAGCCTTTTGTGCCGGAGTATCATCTATTGCAGCAATAACCTTAACTGCTTGCATTTCTGTGGTTATTTCAATCCCCAGACCACCAAATTCACCCTTTGTCTGGGTTTGCATTTCCTTAAGGTCATCAATATTTAAATATCCTGAGTGAGGATCAAGAGAACTAAGAAGACCCTTAGCAGCAGCTTGGTGCAATTCCTTATCAGTTTTTTCATCAACATAGTCATTTTTAATTCTATATAGAATTTCAGATAAGAATTTACCATTTTTATAGTAAATATTATTCTTAGTATCTTGTTTATCTAGAATTGATATATCTTCATTAACTTCAAGTTTTTTGATTTTAATTTGCGATAATGACATGGCAGATAAAAATCCAATAAAGGTTGCTACCAAAACTATTGTAAAAATTTTAAAACTTTTCATAATTATTTTATTATATTTCTTTTTAGACATTAGCCATCAATTCCATATTCGTCTTTCAATGCATCTGTAATTTCTTTTGGTGGCTCGTCGCCATATGCAGAATATAGTATTTTACCATAATTTTCTAAATGGATTATATCATCATTAAGAGCTTTCAAGAAAAGCTTAACTTTTAAGCGGTCAACTAAAACGTAATACCAGGCATTTCTACCGCGATCGACACCTTTTACAAGATATATTTGACTTGCCAACATCTTTTTTTGTGGATCAACCTTCTTTGGTGGATTTGATGATTTTGATTGAATATCAAAACGACTATCCTTATCTGAATCTAATTCTAAATTTGAAGATGTAAAAGTTGGTTTCTTTTGATATCTTTCAGCAAATGATTTCTTTTCAGGATTAGCATCTGAGTTATTTTTAGAATCATTAGATGCATTATTGCCAGAAGTATTATTAGAGGAATTATTATTTTCTTGAGTCTGGCTGGAATTCAAATTTTCTTGATCATTATTAGAATTAGGTTGTTTATTATCTGAATAATTTGAAGAAGCGCTATTATTAGACATATTCTGATTAGATAAATCATCATTATTACTAAAATTTGCTTGGCGCTCTTGATTTTGTCCTTGATCTAAATTTTCTTGATCAATATTATTTGAAGATGATTTGGCTGATTGATTATTTGACGATATATTTTTATTGTAATCTTCTTTGGATAAATCTTTATTTAAGCCTGCTTTATCATTATTAGCAGATTCATTTAATTGAGATTGATTACTTTTAGAACGATAAAATCGCTCCAATATTTTAAAATATTCAGCCATATATAATTCTAAGCTTTTGAATTATTAATCCACCAGCTATTAATTGGAGTTTTTGGACCGCATGGACCATCTTGCGCTGAAACACAAGGACTTTTAACCTCAATAGCTTTGTGAGAGCATGACGATATTAATAAAATTGATAATATTAGGATGATTTTTTTCATATTATATTTATTTAAATTTTTAGTAATTATTTAAAAATTAAAATTTAATATCAAATATTCAATGATAAAAGCTTTATTTTTTTATTTTTACTTTAAAAATTGTTAAATTAATCAACTTTTTTACTAAATGATTTTTCAAAAAATATTAATAATAGGATTGGGAATGATTGGCGGATCATTTGCCAAATATCTAAAGCAGAAATTACCTGAAATAAAAATTTTTGCCACAGATAATAATCAAGAATCTCTTCACATAGCATTAGATAGTAAAATTATTGATAATATCTATGATTTCAATGATTTAGATCATGAAATAGATTTAATTATAATTGCCACACCGCTGTTACAATATGAAACCATTTTTAATAAAATTAGCAAAATAAACTATAAAACCTCTTTAGAGCAACTCCATGTGCCGCTAATTATTGATTTTGGGTCAATTAAAAATTTTAAATTTAAAAATATTCCTAAAAATTTTATTGGCTGCCATCCAATTGCTGGATCACATAAATATGGCTTTGAAAATTCAGATGCCAATATTTTTTATGATAAAAAAATAATAATTTGCAAAGAAAATCATCATATTACTAAATTTTTTAACGATATATCACTAGATTCATTATTTATCCAGCCCGAAGAACATGATCAAATATATGGATTAATATCTCATTTACCACAATTTTTATCATTTATGTTAAGTGATTTTACCCCAAAAGAAATTGATAAATCATATGATAAGATATTCAGATTACTCGACTCAAATCCAGATATTTGGAACGAAATATTCACATTTAATAATAATATAATTGAAAAATATTATTATGAGTTTTTTGATAATCTTGAAAATAATTTCCACTTATTAAACAATCAAAAAATCAATAATATTATTGATAAATCAATAAATCTTTCAACAAAATATAATATTAATTGCAATAATTTAAATATTAGTTTTTTTGAAAATAATTTCTCCTTATTATTTTTTAGAATTATTATAATTATGAGCTACTTAGAAATTAATGATATTTCTAAATATCATAATTACCAAGGCCCTGCTTTTTTAGACTTTATCAACTTATTAGCAATTATTAAAAATACAGAATTTAACATATCTTACAATATTACAAAAAATATTGATGAGATTAATAATTTATTTGATAAAATTTCATGATCAATACTCCAAAATTTTGGCTTAACAAAAACCTTAAATCATTTCTATTAACTCCAATAAGCATAATATATTGGTTATTTTTTTCCTTTGATAGATTTTTTCAAAAAGGATATTCTTGCAAAAAAAACATAATTTGCATTGGCAATTTAAATCTTGGAGGTTCTGGTAAAACACCTACTGCCATTGCTATTGGTAAAATACTTAAAGAACTTAATATAAATTATGCTTTTTTAAGCAGAGGCTATAGAGGTAGTAATAAAAAACTAACAAAACTTAATAAAAATATAGATTACAACCCTTTAATAACTGGTGACGAACCTTTATTACTAAAAGAATATGCTCCAACATATATTTGTAAAAACCGTCTAAAAGCAATTAAAGAAATATCAAAATATCAAGATTTAGAAGCAATTATACTTGATGATGGTTATCAAAATAATTCTGTTAAAAAAGATCTTAATATATTAGTTGTTGATTCTAAATTTGGCTTTGGCAATAAACTTCTATTCCCTGCTGGCCCATTAAGGCAGACTATAAAATCTGGATTCAAGCAAGCTGATATCATTATTGTAATTGGCAAAATGGATCTTGCTTTGAAAAATTTAATACCTGAAGATAAAATAATTAACGCATCTATTGAGATCAAAAATATTAAAAATTTTCAAGAAAAGCAATATATTGCATTTTGTGGTATTGCCTATCCTCAGAAATTCTTCTCTCTTTTAAAAGATAATAATATAAATTTATATCAACAAATAGAATTTTGTGATCACTATTATTATAAAAAAAAGGATCTAGATCAGATTATTAAAATGGCAAAAGAAAATAACACTGGCATTATTACCACAAAAAAAGATTGGGTAAAATTTGACAGCAACTATAAAAAAGAGATCTCTTTTCTTGATATTGATATAATTTTTAATGATAAAAGCAAGCTCAAGGAATTTATTCAATCCAAGATCAATGTTTAAAAATATCCGTTATATAATAGAATTTATCATAACAGTTACCATGATCCTTATTTTTAAGGTTATTGGCTTTAAAAAATCTTCTGATTTTTCTGCTAAACTAGCCTTATTAATTGGTAAAAAATTAAAGGTCGATAAATTAGCAATTAACAATATAAATCAAGCTCTGCCAAAATTAACTTATAATCAAAAAAGAGATATAATAGATCAAATGTGGCAAAATCTTGGAAGGATTATTGGCGAATTTTACCATATATGGCGATTGAATCTACAACAAATTTATAATATCGTATCTATTGATAAAAAATCTAAGGAAAATATCGAACTTCTTAAAAAAGAAAATAAGGGTGGCATTATAGTTAGTGGCCATATTGGAAATTGGGAAGTTGGTCCAAAAGCACTATTAAATAGTGGTTTAAAAATAAATATTTTATACCGACCTCTCAACAACCCCTATATCGAGAATTTAACAACAAAGCTACGAAAAAAACATGGTGTTAAAATGATCCCGAAAAGTAATAAAGGCAATAAACAAATTATTCAGGCATTAAAAAATAATGAATATGTTGTAATACTTGCTGATCAAAAAATCACCCAAGGCCATCCAATTAAATTCTTTCATGATTTAGCAACAACCTCAACTTTTATTGCTAAAATTGCCATGAGATATAATATTTCAGTAACTATGGCAAGGGTTATCAGAAAAAATAAATATCAATTTAGCCTTGAGATAAATGAGCCAATTATTTATAGCAACATTGCTAAAGAAAAAAAAGGCTTGGATATAATTAAATTTAGTGCTACAATAAATCAAACACTAGAAAAGTGGATTTCTCAATATCCTTCTCAGTGGTTTTGGGTTCATGATAGGTGGAAAAAATAAAATTATATAATATATGGCCACATTATTTAGAGTAATATTAATAGCATCTTTAATAAATTTATCTTCTTGCGCTTTTTTAATGAATAAGAAAGAAGTTGATCTATCAATTTCAAGCAATCCTTCGGGAGCTAATATTATTATCAATAATAGAAATTATGGCACTACTCCAAAAATTATCAAAATTACACCTAAAAATTACAACATTAATTTACAACTGCCAAATTATGGCTCTTCAAATTTTCAAGCTCAAACTTGGCAATCTGTAAGAAAAGGCTCAGAGGGTTTTAGATGTATTATGGACGCTTTAGGCTCAGTATTAATACTTCCATATTTTTCATTTATGTCTTCTTATTGTAAAGATTTTAAGCAAAAAGATTTTTTAATAACAATTCCACAAAATAATGCCAAGAACGCAAATTTACTCCCCAATAATGGACCAATGCCTATTGGATCTCAAATTCCAAATAGCTATCCAAACCGATATAATCAAGCAAGAAAAAGAAATATAGCTAATAATAGTTATAATAGCGCACAATATCAACAACAATATAATAGCTATTACAACCCTTATGATAATGATAATATTTCACATTATCAAAATAATAATAATTATAATTCAAATCCCTCCAAACCAATAATCAAAAATTATCCACAAAATATTTTGCCTAATAATGATATTGGCCAAAACCTTTATCGCGATGTATATTCAAGAGAAACAAGGCGTTAAATCACCTACCTTAATAGTAAAATTGGGGTCTGACCCCAATAATTAAAAAATTTATTGCATCAAATTAAAATAAATGGTACAATAATCATATTATACCAAGTTGTAACCTATACATAAGGACTTATCCATTTAAAGCC
>CERI01284169.1_pt1 | contig 10423 bp, 10 predicted proteins | sample 350261 | NCBI WGS metagenome assembly CERI01 (sample SAMEA2620979, study PRJEB7988) | marine metagenome | isolation source: saline water (ENVO:00002010), including
AAGCAACAGTCGTAGAAGCAACAGTCGTAGAAGCAACAGTCGTAGTAGTAAGCGGGGCGGCTTCGGTCGGTCCAGATACAAAATGCAAGGCGGGGACGGCCATGCATATTCCCAATGTAACGGTTATGGGTACAAAGGTTTTATTGATCCCAGGCAATCAATGTATGGACGACTTCCCGCTTATGGCTCGTATGATGCTGGCCCTCAAGCAAGAGTTTAGAGAATGCATTTATACGAAGTAGTCTTTTTTTTCTTAATAGGGAGATGTTCCCAATCGAGGTCATCTGGAAGAAGTGAGGAAGTTGCCTGCCATACGTTGTAGTTATTTTTCCTATAATACGTGAGACGCTTGCCCCATTGCCTCAATAAGACTGGGTGTGGATCCACTATATCCACAATTAAGGGTCTAGCGTGCTTGGATCTCATGATGCGTCCAACTGCCTGCACTATGTCAGTGCGCGGTGTGACAAGGAAAAGCGTAGTGAGCCCTTTAATATCCAAACCCTCAGATGCCATACTATATGTCGCAAGTATAACGGTTTGTGTAGATGACTTGACTAGCGCTTCGACAGTCATGCCGCCGACATAATATCCGCAATCTATATCGATGATCTCTAAATATTCTTTTAAGTCAGCTAAGAGATCTTTCTGTTGAGAAAGAACTAAGAGTTGTTGGTTAGCTAATCGTGATATCTCTGCTTGTATCATTTTAGAGATTAACTTTGTTCTGGGTTTATAGCTACATATTTTGCTCACTATTGTTGAGTATTTAACATTTCCTCTGTAGTCCACTGTGTTCTCCTTCAGTTGTTCCGAAAGTATTCTGCAGTCGTATGTCAGTTTTCTGACTTCTACTGATTCTTCAGGTTCTCTTTTCTTGGAATAAACAACTGAGCCCATAAACATGTGCAATATTTTGGTCAGTCCATCTTTCCTTTCCACGGTCGCACTTAGGCCTAGAATGTTGCGGGTGACTACTTTGTTTAACGCACGGCTGAAAACTTGGGAAGGAATATGGTGGCACTCATCTATTATCGTAGTGCCAAAAGACGAGAACGCATCATCTGGATATGCCTTCATACTTAACGATTGTAGCATACCTATTACAATGTCATGGCCATCAACATCGAAAACTTCGCCTTGGATACGACCTATTGACGCAGTAGGCAAGAACTGTCTTATTCTTTCCTCCCATTGAGTCATAAGGAAAGACTTATGAACAATGACCAACACCTTTTTTTGTAGGTGACTGGCTATATATAATGCACACGAAGTCTTACCATAGCCACATGGAAGGTCTATTATTCCACCTTTTATGTCTGATGTCAAGTCTAAGAACGACCTAACTACTGGTACTTGGTACTCTCTTAATTTACCCTGGAACTTGCATGCGATAGTTTGGCCTTTAGCCAAGTTATCGCAGTCAGGAGCTCCAAAGTGTTTAGTTCCAAACGCTAGCGGAACGTAGAACTTTCTATTGCTTTCTCTATATACATCGAAGCCTGTGGATTGAATTGGAGCACCAGGAACATGAGGCTTTACATGTAGCGTGCTTCTGACCCATCTTTGGTCCTCTAGAGATAGCGCGCTTTTATAAATTGTGTAACCACGAGACCCAATATAAGTCGATGGGGATATCATCACGCTTAATCACTGATAACACTCTATATACTATCAATATTTATCTATAAATAGTCTATAATGGCCAAGAGAAAAGGATTGACAGTAGATTCCGACTTTCCGACTCTGCTTGTTCAAGGAATGTTGTTCATTTATATCATAGCCGATATGCCAATGGCACCGGAAGTGGCCAGTTTTGGCCGAACTATGCCCGGTCTGGCAATGGTTAGCTTACTTGCGCTCAGCGCTTTTGCAGTTATGGGCCCAGTAACTGGTGTTCTTTCCCTGGCCGCTGCTTACATATTTCTGAGCAAGGCTGAATCAAACAAGGACAATAATGCTGCACAAATAGGAAAAACGCATATGGACAATGTATTATCGTCATTGGGTAAATTACCTGAGGCGTCTTTAGAGGAGGATATGGTTGCTACTATGGCACCTCCCCTATCCACTGGTTCTAAAACAAAAGCTGAATATGTCCCTATGCTTACTAACCAACACAATCTAGGCACACTTTTGTCATGAGGCGGGCTGAGGCACTTCAGGCATCATCGACGTCGGACCTAGAACAGCCGCCAATAGTTTTTCAAAGGCCTTCCATATTGCCCACATTAATATTACTGCGAACATACCCATGATTACACTCCATACATTGCCCATGTTAGCGGGATCAAATATATTAACTGTTCTGAATGCGACCTCTTTTGTTTCAATGCTATTTCCAGTGGGTTCGCATTTTATATATATATCTCCCCCTGCAATGCTTCCCCCCGGTCCACCCAGATTGACGACAACTGATTGATTTGTTACTATCGGATGATTACAACTTTGATCTATAGCGCTTTTTAACTTACGCAATGAACCTGGAAGAATAGGTACCTTAGAAGGAGGTGCATACACAATGTATCTGGCATTATTATCGCACCCTGACCCATTGCCCAAACCAGTTCCGCTGTAGGTAAAGAACTTGCTATCTATGCAAAGCCCATTTGCATCTAGCTTTTCATTTATTGCTATAGTTGTCCCGCTACCTCCAGGAATTCTTGACTCTGATGTAGCGATGGTAATTAATCCGTCGACAGGTCCAGAACTGCCGCCTGTTTCCAATGGGGTGCATATATATAAGTTCCCTTGCACGGGTGATTCCAATACGAGTATCGACTCAGCCTCTGCTCGTTGTTTATTATACTCGTGAAGGGATGGAGAATACAACTGCAGCAGTTTAGGTTTGTACTCTACACCATTAAACGATGCGCTTGCATTACTGCCACTGGATAGTTTGAAATTTAAATACGTTCCAGGGTTACTAGCCTCTCTTGCATCAACACCATCTAGTTTGTAGCTGAACTGGCATTTTCCATCACATTGAAAAGACGTCTTAGTGTCAATATGCGCGGGTGATGTAGCATTAGCGCACAAAGAGTTCTGCACACTACCGCATGGCATTATATTATCAAACGATATAATTATGGCATCAGGTGGCCGAGCAACGCGCCGATTGATACGTCGATTGACTAGCAATGCAAAACGAACGCGCGCGCGAGCGGCTAACTCTCGGCGCCAGTTGCACAGCGATGCTAGCCGATCTAGCTTCGCGCGACGTGTTGGCCAGTTAAAGCTATCAGGCGGCCAAGGAACTGTAATACCTCCGGAGTGCACCAACGATGAGAATGGGACAAGGACTCCCATTACATTGCTACTTATTAAAGACGGAGTTGTCAATTCTTCGGGCAAGAATGGAGCTAATAGATACACGATCATGTTGAAGTACGATCCTAAATGCCATGAGGTGAAGAGCATGCAGAGCCGCTGCGATAACATAGGAGATGTATCGACGATAGTAGGCCAAATGGTTGCCGCCGAGGAACAGTAATAAGCATTACAATGCAAGAGATACGATTTGTCACCCCGAACACGACTATTGAAACACTTCCACACTCTGCGATTACCACGACTTACTTGCAGTTTAAGCTACTGTTGTCAATAAGTAAAATTGACAAAATAATGAACTAAGACAGTAGGGACAACAATGAACCTGTCCTCCGCAAGTTCCTTATTGAATGCCGGTGCTGAACAAGACTTTGTGGCAACACACGATATGGTTGATCTTGGTGTAATTTGGGCAGTTTGTTGTGATGGCCATGGTGAGACTGCTAGGGGAGGATTCGCATTAAACACATGGATAGGTGAATACGACTGGACCGACTTGTTTCGACGTGCTGAAGTGACAGAAGGTCATATTCCAGGGCAGCTACTAGAATGGGATCTTGGAAATGCCGTGAGCGAAACGATTGGTGAGGGAGTATGTGTCTTGCTGTGCAGAGTTGATTGTGACAGTATCCAATTCTGGACGCTAGGAGATGTCGTGGGAAAGATTTATGAAAACGGCACTCTTGTGTCGAGTACAGTACCGCATTCAAGTCATTCTCTTGTCAAAGAAAGCTACAATGATCGGATCACGTCTGATTGGCAGGTTAAGGTGATTGATGAGGATCGCATTACAATGACTCGGTCTGCGCGTCTGCAGCTTAACCCGAATTACGGCAAGCATAAGATTGATCCGATTAATTCTCATGCTTCTGATAAATGTGCGGTTTATGCTTGTCTTGGACATCGCGGGTGGGCAGCAAGAGACTGGAGTTATCTTAGGCGAGATATTACTGTCATTGACGTGTCAATAGTTATAGGCAGCGACGGCTTATGGGACATGCTTAGCCCTTCAGAAATTGAGATATTGCCACAACTAGATAGATTCACTGCCGAGGGACTAGCTCGCAATGCCCAACGTAGATGGAACAAGGAATGGGAATACATGTGGCAAGGTAAGTCCGTTGGCCGCCAAAAAATAGACAGTGCTGATGATGTGTCATGTATTGTAATAAACTAACCGAATATAACTAGCTGTTATTCGTAGCGGAAGCAATTATTGTCGTATATGCTTACCTCAAACACGCTATCGTATCCTTCCACATATACAGCATCTCTAGAAGTAAGACGATCGCAACCGTATTCGCCCGTACAGTTCTTATTGTTGTACATGATCGGGAGTTTGATTAGATTACTACCGTCTTTGTAGGTATAATATAGCCAACTATCACGTGACCTATGTAGGCATCTTCCCATAAGTGGCAATATAGTACGATCGCCGTTCTTTGACTTTAATATACCTTGCTGTGTGAATGCATCTGTTTTTTGTCTTAAAGGCGGTAGTTGTGGATCTGCCATTGGGCCTGGGTAACCTGCCTGAGTTATTATGATAGGTTGTCTATCACGAACGTAAGCCACATCTTGTCGTTGGCTGTGTCTTCCCCCCACCAAATAGCAGACATAGGTGACCAGCACAATAGAGAATATTAAGCTGAGATGGCTTATACAAATCACTCCAGGAGGGCACTTGGACATTCTATCATCTACAGGTATTATATTTACGATTGCTTGTTAGGTGTAAATTTCTCCAACGTTTCAAGCATCTTATTGATACCTTCAGTTCCTCCCACTTTGTCGAGCATCCCCATTCCCTGTTGTACTAATGGCATTATGTCCTCTAATTTTTTACCAAGCGCATTCTGCTGGGTCAAAAGTTTCTTAGTAGTAGCACTCATAGTATCCACTGATCCAGATCCGAGGATTTCTTCCAAATTAGCTATAGTTGCCTCAACACTTTCGCCGCCTTTTAATGGGCCCGCTACATCGTCATCTTTCAGTCCTTTCTTTTCGCGACTTACCTCACCCTCGAACCCTTCCCTGTACAGTCCCCGTTTCCGGACCGACTTCTTAATATCTAAGCCTGAGTAGCTAATTGCGGCTAATATAGATGATACCAGTATGATGATCATGTTCTCTGTGAAGAAAGAGACGATTAGTCCAGTCATAACCATGAATGCGGCTGAGTCCCCATCGTCGGATGAGAGTAGTCCAATTACGGTTAATGAAGCGATGCCAGTCACAAACATAAGAGTTGGCTTGCTGTGCAGGAATGCACGAGTTTTCTTATCAAGAACCATCCTTATATATAATGATTGTAAAAAAAATTGAAACCGACATGGCTCCCAACTCGTCATTGTACTGATGATAATCGCTCTCACAGAAAGATACAATCCCATTACTCATGGCTCGACTGAAATGACTTCTCCAGATTTAACGGGGCATAGACTCGCCCTGGTTACGTATGACCCAGTAGAGTTTGCTAACGGTTTGACCAGAGCAGAAGCAGACTATACGCTGCTCTCCCGGACTAGATTACAGCAAACGTTCAACACATCCGACGATGGCCCTAGACTCGAACTAGCCATTGTTAAGCGCCTGAAGGGCAATGAGGATGTTGCTATCAGAAACACCATCTTGTGTCCTATCACATTGTTTCAGAATATCTGGAGAAAGCGCGCTTATCTGAAGCGCAGTTTCGGCACATAGTTTCTTGCGATGCTGCATCTCTTGTCTGACTAATGTACAAGATGTATCTGTTTTTTGGCCATTGCATTGTCGTATGTGGTTATATATCATCGATAAGGCTGTTGTTTGCTGACGTAGCATTTCAGCTTTGAACTTTAGAGAGTCTTCCACCTGTTTGGCTGCCAGAACACACTCAGGCGAACAGGCTGAGCTACTAATGGTTTTAGCGATGTCTATCGCGCGCTTCTCCGCACGGTTTACCCTTTCTGACTGGTTTAAGTACTGCTGGTCTGAATGGGCAACGTCCATATTTAGGGTAAACAAGTTAAATTTTAATTAAGATAATACATATAATGACAGATCCTCTGACTCCAGATTCAGCAAGATATGTTATGTTCCCTATAAAGGACACTCGGATTTGGGACATGTACAAGAAACATGTTGCTTGTTTTTGGCGGCCAGAAGAAATCGACTTGTCGAAAGATAGGCCGGACTGGGAAAAGTTATCCTATGATGAGCAACGATTTATAAAAACAATACTAGCGTTTTTTGCATCGAGCGATGGTATTGTCATTGAGAATTTAGCATGTAGATTCATGGCCGACGTTCAACTTGCGGAGGCAAGGGCTTTCTATGGGTTCCAAATAGCTATGGAGAATATTCATAGTGAAACGTACTCATTGCTTATCGACAGTTATATATCTGATGCAGTTGAGAAACATACATTGTTCAATTCACTTGAGGAGGTACCATGTGTACGAGCTAAAGCCACGTGGGCAAGGAAGTGGATTGACGATTCATCAGACTTTTCCACACGATTAGTCGCATTCGCATGTGTAGAAGGCATATTTTTCTCGGGAGCATTTTGCTCCATCTTCTGGCTTAAAAAACGGGGTCTTCTTCCAGGTCTTACTTTTTCAAATGAACTAATATCTAGGGACGAGGCACTGCACACCGAGTTTGCCGTCCTGCTATTTTCAAGATTACAGCACAAAATCAGTGTAGAGGAAATAGTCAGCATTATCATAGAAGCGGTTAGAATTGAGAAAGAGTTCATATGTGATGCGTTACCTTGTAAATTAATCGGTATGAATGCTGAGTCAATGAAGGAGTACATCGAGTTCGTTGCAGATCGGCTATCTTGCCAACTAGGCTGTGGCAAAATTTATAAAACTGCGAACCCGTTTTCATTTATGGAGATGATAAGCTTGGAAGGAAAAACAAACTTCTTCGAGAAAAGAGTAGGTGAATATGCATTGGCTTCAACATCCGACTCAAGTGATTTATTTGGGGGAGAAGCAGTAAGTTTCTAAGCCTACCCAACGGTCTGGACCATCCTCCTTTTGCCAAGCCTAGCCACCCAATGCATAACGTTGCCCTTTAGAATGTGTGCGCCAATGGTTGTTAATCTTCGGGGTGCAGCATATCTAGTTGAGAAATGTTGAACCTTTAATGTAATGTCCTCTTGCCTGATTGCTAAATCTGCAATATCAAACATCCCATCAGCTTGTTTGTTTAAAACGCGTTTTAAGTCGATAATGGATACGGCCCTACTAGTGTTTTGAGAATTAATATCTAAACGTAAAATCTTTGACATATCCGCGATGTCGATTTTGTTATCACGATTAACCGACAATCCTATACGTGTTGTCCTTTCAGTCATAATATTGTCTTCGTAGCCCCATCCCCAAATGTTAGGAAATCCATGTGCTCTGAAGAAGTCTTGTATTCGGATTGAAAATATTCCTCCAAGAGCAGACGAGTTACCATAAATGTGATTCACATTGTGTCGTTTGCACGAGAAGTCAATTGTAAGTGGAAAAACTGGTAAGCTATCAATGTCGTGGAACACTAAAGTTATGTTGCCATTATCTCTACCCCATAGACGATGTACATGAAGCGCGCCTATGTTTTTCATTGCTCCCCTGTTGAACGGTCTGTCATCATCCTGCTCCACTATGAGCAGACGGACGCCCTTACCCCATTCGTCTCGTATGGTGGTAAGTTTGTTGTAATAGTCTAAAAATTTAGCCTTATGTTCTGACCTATTTCTGTATGGGACTACAAACACTGTATGCACATTCATATTACTACCTAACTATGGAGATTATATTAGTCTTTTCGATACTTATCAACGAATTGCTTTGGCAGTAGAAGTCCTTTGTGCTCAGATAGTTTCTTATAGCACTTGTTAATAGTAACTTCACTTATTTCGCTAACTTCAGCTATTTGTCTTTTCGTTATTTCAACATTACAACTGGTCACCACAAAATATATTATCCCTGCTGCTTTGGCATGCGGCGTGTTCTCGGGTACTATGTCTTTTTGTTTTATACGTTGTGCTATAAACTTACATAACATCAATAGCTCCTCGGATAACCCGAGCTTACTACAATACCGTGGTATAAACGAGTCAGGAGTAGATAGCCACATTTTTGTCTTGTCGGCTTCGTCTAGGTCTTGCTCTATCGTGTTGAAAATGGACATCGCATTCTTACACCCCTTTGTTGCAGCTGTTGGGTCTAAGACAAACACCCTCGCTATTTCCTTGGGAGTTCGTGGATAGCCGTTGACTCTAGCAGATATGTATACCGATGCGGCTATAATGCCGTCTCTATTTAAACCTCGGAACGTTTTTCGCTCTGACACCATCTTATGGAATCGCATTGCGTCTTGTATTATCATTTTGGGAAGCCCTCCTGTGTCTGCTAATAGTTTGATTCGTTGAAATTCGTCGTAATGAGCTTTCTCCTTATAGGGCATTCCTATCCACCCCGTGTATCGACCTATTTTTCTCATCTGATACGAAGAGTTTGAAGTCACCAAGACACGTAATCCATAACTGGACTCTCGTAATAGAGGGTTGATTGGCATTCCGCATCTTGTTGGATTTCCACCGCATCCCTGTCCGCCTGCGAAACGCCATTCTGGAGTCCTATCTAGAACTGAAGTCACCATTCGTCCGCATCTTGAACTGGAGCACATTGGAAATCCCTCCGGGCCCATGACCAATGCACTATTACATACTTCACAGGCAAATTCCTCGTGGATTGTCTCAATGTTCGGGGATGGAGGTTTAATCAAGTCCAGCAATCTATCGAGATCCTTGGGCCTTCGAGGCATGTTATACTTCGTCTCGCGTATTATACCTTCAATTTTATAATGTGAAAATACTCTATGGGCGCACAGCTATCTGCTCTAGGTAGAACTATTAGTGGTCTAAGAAAGGGCAGTGGCCAGGTTGCCGCGCTTGAGAATGGGCTAGATTCAATTACCAGAGATGTAATAAACAAGCTTAGCTCGGGAGAGACACAACAGTTACAAGACAGGGTCGCGTGTAACCGCATTTCTGCGGCAGCCATTGACTCTTTAAAACATGGGTTATCACATGGCATGGATTCACATGAAGCACAGCGGCTCGCCTCTGAGGCCATAACGAGGAAGGCAGTTGCTTTCAAGATATATCAAATAATTCGCGATGCTATTGGCACTGACAAACGGTTTGCTGAAATGAATATTGGTAGCGTTCGGGGAAACCTAGGAATGTGTGAACAACGCATCAAAGCACTTGAAATGGGCACAGATGGTACGCTGACTATTAATAACAAAATATGTGGTATGAACCTACATTCATCCAAGTCTAAAGCTACAATTGCGGTCTCTGACTATAAGGAAGTCGATGGAATGTTCGACTTGTTTTCTATATTGGAGTGCGGACATGGCGATGAAAAACCAGATCGTAAAATCGCAGCTTACCTCGACGGTGACAAAAAACTTGCCAGTTTAGGCGACTCCGCCTTCGCTTTGCCTCGTAAGAATATCGAGAGTGTTGGCGATGTACGTGACCGTGTTTCATCATTGACCCGCAGTCTAACGGAGATACTGCATCCTCTTTGTACGTATTCTCCCGAAGAGTTTATAAACGGCGCCCAAGTTTATTATAAAGGAGATACAAGTAAAGTTTATGCAGTCCTCCAGCGGACTCCCGAAGTAGGAGAGCATAGCACTACTCTGACCGGGGTAGAGGTCGACACGCCGTCGGAGGATAACAAAATCAAATATAAATATGATATCCAGCAGATCAATCGTGGGGCTTACGCCGGGAATGCAAATGTCATAAGAAATGTAAGTTCTAATAATCTCACATCAGTGAATAGTGGTAGAGCTCCTTATTTCAGTATAAAAGCTGTTCATGATGTTAGCGGCAACATCAGTGCAATAAGCCACTCGGTTGAGGTTCATAGAAAAAATATGATCGCAGCGCGCGAAAGAGCTGCAAGGGTTTTACTCCCTATACTCAGCACATATTTCCCTAAAGTTTCACAACAAGCAGCACCACAAGCACCACAAGCAGCACCACAAGCACCACAAGCACAAGCAGCACCACAAGCACCACAAGCAGGACCACAAG
>CERI01115578.1_pt1 | contig 10420 bp, 18 predicted proteins | sample 350261 | NCBI WGS metagenome assembly CERI01 (sample SAMEA2620979, study PRJEB7988) | marine metagenome | isolation source: saline water (ENVO:00002010), including
CCGCGGGGGGCAACTACAAGGCGGAGATTTCCGGGTCTGCCACCTTCACCTTGACGAGCAACGTGACGGTACCCGCCGGGGAGCTGATACCACTGTATAAATACCCGCCCGTGGGTGGTACTACGAGCAGCCTGACGACCTCCACGTCGCCCGCGACTCCCTCTGATTGGACCATAACGGGGGCCGACTACGGTAACGGTGAGTACTTCGCGCGGTCCAATATATATTCTTCTGGTGATCGTTCGGTGTATAAAATGTTTGACAATAACTTCGGTAGTTCCGATGGTTTTGAATCCGACATTACTTTATCTCCTGTGGCGACTACGGGTACATTCCGGGTCGATATACCTTCCCCGGTGACCATCCATAAGTACGTGGTGTGGCCCAAGGCGGAAGACGGGAAGCGCCCCAAGTCATGGACCATCGAAGGGTCGCAGAATGGTACCCTCTGGACCACCCTCCACACCGTGTCCAACAGTCCCCCGAGTCTCTCGGGGGACGCTCACGAGATCACGTCTCCGGCCGCTCACGCGTACTACCGGATAAACGTCACGGCTAACAATGGAGGCGCGGGGCTCGAAATCATCGAACTGGCGCTATATGGTGACGTGGCATTCAGTATCACCTTCAGCGACGGGTGGGTGACCACCACGGGTTCCACGAGTGTGGCGGTCGGCGCTTCCTACGCTCTACCGACATACACGACATCAGTCCCCGTGACCGTCACCGGGGCTGGTGATTTTGACGTCTTCGTGGTGGGAACATATAGGGTGGTGTATACCTACATAAGTGGCGACGGGTTGGTGCGGAGGGTGGTGAGGAACTTTGTGGTGGCGTAAACCTAAGTCGATGGATGTGAATTATTTTAATTAGTATTATATCGATATGTTCAGATCACTATATAAAAATCCTGGATTTGTGGGTGCAAAGATACTACCACCGAACGAGGTATTAATCATTATGGATGATGGAATTTCACATTATAAGTTAGAAAACATATTTTTTGATTCCGAAGCAACTCTGGATAAGCAAGAAAAAGAGCTTAAAGCTTTTGTGCGAGATGAGTATAAGATATTAGATTTGTTCATAACACCCACTATAAATAAGCGTGGAAGGTTTTCAATGATCGAACACAAACTATGATCTCATAGCTCAGTTGGTTAGAGCGTAGTGCTTATACACAGTATATCCGGGTGAATTATTCATCGAAAGGCACGCTAAGGTCACGGGTTCGAGCCCCGTTGAGATCATCATTTTAATTTTATATTTTTAATTGAATTAAAATTATGAACATACGTCGTCCCATCCCAATACGCTCATCTCGGATGTTTCGCACCACGGATACACAACACCGTCGATACCCGCGAAGTGGATGGCCGTCATTCCACCGAATGCGCACGACAGGCAATTGAGTTCATTATCGTCTATTATGGTATCTAGATTTAGTGTTCGGCAGACGTCCACTTTGGCAATCTCGTGTTCCGTGTAGCTGTCGGTGAGCACCAGGTCGTTGAACAATCCGGGGAAATGAAGTTCCAACCATATTTCTGTCTTTATACGGACGGGTTGTTGTCTGCCTGTCACGGCGTATAACTTCGTGGCATCTCGCCGAAGCCTCTTGACAGCCTCCACCGCACCTTCCGTGGGTTCTACAATTTCGAAAGCTCGTGACTCATAAAATTCACTGACCATTTTTTTTGATTCATATTCGGTTATATTAAACATTTCCCTATAAACGTAATTATATCCTCTGCGACGAGGCATCTTATGTCCCTTCCAGACGGCCATTGGCTTCACGAAGGGCATGAGGACTTCATCGATGTCTATAGCGATACGGTTCATCTTTTATTGACTAACGCGTGTTATTTTTAAATACCCTCATTCATAATCCCTGATGGCTAATCCTACTGGAAACCGAGGGACGCCCGCTGCTGTAATATTCTGAAATCTCACAGTCAACATCTTCCCCACGATGTCCCTTCTACGCTCGAACGCGCCCCTTCTAGATTCTACGGTCCCTTCGGGTCTCACCGAAAATTTATCACCCCCCGTCGTCTCACATTCCCACACGGGTGTACCCACGTCCCTACCCACCCCCTCGTGGACTCCCACGATTTTGAATTCCGCCGTCTCGAACATTTTCATCTTCAGGAGACCGTTTGAACGTCGCCCTGGTTCGTAGGTGCTACGGGGGTTTCTGATCATTATCCCCTCGTACCCCCTGGATGCGAACGAGCCGTGGACCTTATGCAGGTCATCCTTCTTACTGACCTTCAGGGTCTCCACCGTCACGTGAGACATGCGTTCTTCGAACGTCAAGTTCGGTCTGTTGACGTCGTGATAATCAAACACGTGAAACTCTAACGTTTCGGGGGCCGTCTTGAAAGCGCTTGTGATAGTCTCAAAGTCCACGCCGTGCTTATAACACTCACCGTCAAGAAACTCTCCGTCGTTGAGATGTTTTCCCCAGTGCTCTGTACCTGGAACAACCTTTCCCGTTCGTGAGATTCCACCTTTATTATTCACGAGGATCCGCACACCATCGAGTTTCGGTTGGACGTACATGGGTTCAGATATGTATCTCCCCCTGTCTTTATAATTATGGGCCAGCATGGGTAGTACACCCGTCGTTTTTTGATTGTGCCATATGGTCTTCGCGCGCTTCACGGCGCTGTTGTACCCAAGTTGTACATGTATCACACTGACTTGTTTTTTACCGTCCAACAGCCCGGTGGTTTTCACTATGTTTGCGGTGCCATCTCGTAATTTTTCTACATGGATATCGAACGTGCGTTTTCGACCGTGGGCGTCTATTTTAAAAATAGTCTCCATTTTATATTAAATGAGTATGGTTGTAAATTACGAAAGGATGAACAGGCTTAGGCCTGCTTCTTCCACGTCGATACCCTTTAACATAAATACGGTCAGTGCCGTTATGATAATAATAACAGCCTTGGTCCTTTACAAACGCCACGTTAACATTACAAAATCTCGTCGACGATATTATACTTGATGCAATCTGATGCATCAAGGTATATATCCTTTTTCATTATTTTTTTTAGCAGTTTTTTTGGAATTTTCGTTTCTCTCAAGTACATCAGTTTCATATTTTTCATCATCTTATCACACGCGTCGAGTTCGGCTTGAATTTCGGTATACTTACCATTAAACCCTGCTGACATCTGGTGAATCAAAATATACGCGTGCTTTCCCATGAGACGCCTGTCTCCTCCCAATAGTATGAAGGTCGCCGCACTACAGCACGTTCCCTCGGCGATGGTGGTCACATGCACCTTCGAGTTACGTATGGTGTCCATAGCATTCATTCCTGCGAATATGTCACCCCCGTCACTATGTATGTGCATTGTGATGTTCGGTGTATACCCATCGTGATCCACAGCCTTCTTGAGAAGGTTCTTCTCGAGCTTTTTGATCATCATGTTGAGTTCCATAACGTTATCTACATCTACGTTTCCATAAAAGTATATGTCCGTACCCATCACTCTCACGGCACCAGAATTTACCGCCTCATCGTCGGAGCTCATTATCCATCGTTAGCAGCTTCTTTTTAATACGCACGATTTCTACGGGTCTCATTTTGTTACATAACGCTATATGATTCATCACGTCAAAGTCCCCTGGTCGGATGCCGTAGGCCACGGCCGGATTAAGATCACCGGTGGCGGCGTATTTCCTGATGACCGCCAACTCTTCGATACCAAGAGAATTATTAGTCTGAATGAATTTTAATTTTTGTTGGCGCATCTTAAAATTTCCGTATTTCGACCAGGAACTCCCCGGTTTAATGTTTTCTGGGTTTAGTTGAGAACCCAAATGCATTTTGGGAGAGGCTATACCCGACGCCACGTAGTACGGTAATAAATCCCAATCCCCCCTGTACATCCTCGTGTCGTACGTGTCCGCCACGGACAGAGCGTCTATTATTGACGCGTAGGACTCGCACTCCGTGGACAGATAGTTCCCGTGTATAATGTCGCACACGTGACCGTGCTCATGTATCGTTTTTGATAGATCGAACACTCCGGGGGTGCACAAAATGTCTGATACTATATCACTAGTTGATTCGAAGAGATCTTTATCGTCGGAATTGTTAATATAATCGAAAAAATTTCGGATGTTTCCCCCCGACTTGACGGCCGCGCTGTACGAATTGGGGGCGAGGGTGGCCAAGACCTCCGGTGATCTTCGGGGCATCACGATGACTTCGAAATTTGGAAGCACGTGTACGTGCGTGGACGTCACCACCAGACGACGCGCGTCTTCGATCATCAGACGTTTAATGGGAGCGTCGTACCCATCTATGAGTGTGTACGTTCTCGCATTTTTATATAGACTCGTGGGTATGTTGTCCACCTGAATCTCCACGCAGTTTGTTGAGTTTAGCACGCTGTCCACCACGAAAGTCTTTCCCGTCCCGGTGGCGCCACACACGAACACATTTCGACCCTCGGCCACGAACGTCCTTAGTTTCTCTATTTCCTTATCGTGAAGCGTCGGAAATTTATGTTTTTTTTGTGGGGTAGAAGTAACAAAAGCGTCCATGGATGATAATGATGATATAACCGAAGAAGCTTTACAATATATTGTAGAACCTATAAAGGTGAAATTAATTCCTTATGTATATGGAATCGCAATCTTTAATATAATACTTTTCATCATGGTGTTGTATTTGACTCTACGCCTATCACCACTTTTTCAAGATGTCTGATGGCCGTCAAGTCTTTCTTCAGTTCATCCTTCATATCCTGTTCTTTGAGGAAGGTCTCTATGGGATGGATGTGTAATATCTCGGGTTTAAAAAATTTGGAATCGTCCGGAAACTCGAGTTCGAACTGTTTGATGATGTTCAGGGGGATGGGGGGCGACTGTTCAATAAGCCTGTCATACTCCGCGCGACAGAATTCCACCATTTCCGTCCCGTGTTGCGAACGCTCCTCGAGTGGCAATGAAAGTTCGAGACGGATCATCCGCGATAGCTTTCCGTAATGAATTGACGCTAATCTGTGGCCCTCGACGAGCTCGTTGATTTTCAAGAACTGCATGATGGTGGTCATTATGGCTGTCGCTATGTTCATGCTACCTATGAAAAGGGGTACGTACGAACGAACGCCCGCGGGGAAAGTGTTCTGCGCGAAATTGGCGGTGCCAGTCACGGTGCTGATCACTATGATGGGAAGGGTATAACGCAAACTAGATTTTTTATACATCAGAAACGCCTGGTTGTTCATGTACCTGTAACACGCGGATGCTTCACCCCACGATTTAAGAATCCTTTCTTGTTGTGGATGCCACAGTTTCTTTTCTTTATCCATATTAATAATAATGAACAAAAAATTACAGGTGCCATTTTCCATCGCTATATCCTTGATAATACTGCTAGTTGTCTATATCGCGACACGACAACCCACTGAGAAAATTGTGGAGGTACCCAGGCCCTACGCGGTTGAGGTACAGGTGGATAGGGAGCCCGAGTTTAGAAAGCCACCCGTGAAAGAATATAAACCGGGGTACACCCAGCAGATGGGTGTGTTATTGGGTGAGGATGGTGAAACACTCCCATTGTACGGTAAAGAAGTGAGGGGGCGAAGAGATCGATACCATTATTACACGTCAACACCGGGACAACAGATTTATTCGCTGCCGGTGAGTCACGACAATCGGGACTGCATGGATGACATGGGGTGCCAAGAGTTGTACGGTCGGGAAAGTGTTAATATTTTAGGTAAAACTACTCCGTACGAGGCTAAGATATACAGGACCGAAACAAATTTATATGTATAATATAAATGACCCTGAAGCAAGAAGCTCGTATTCGGGGAATACGTGTCACCTACGATAAGGACGGTAAGCGCGTCAGGAAGCCGAATTCCGTTATCGTCAAGGAAATTCGTAATCACGACGAAAGTATAATATCGGAAAGGGTAGAACAGACTAAAGGTATGATCATGATGTGCAAAGCTATCATGTCGACGCTCGACGGACGGTCCGAGGCCCCGAAAAAAGTCAAGACACCCCCTCCTCCTCCCCCGCCTCCTACTAAAAATGGTAACGCGAAGGCTTCCTCACCTCCTAGTAAAAATGGTAACGCGAAGGCTTCCCTGATGAACGCTCTGAAGAAGAACCCTAAGTTTATCAGGGCGAAGAAGAACCTCGGGTAACACGAATACCAAAACGTATATACAAAAGTCGTTTGGCGGAAGTCATCGATGGTTCACTCCACAATAGCCAACGAGACCAAAAACCGGCGGTCCGGACACCCTTCTTAGACCAGTCTTCACCCGCGTGTCCGTGACGAGCCAAGTATCTTTTCTTTCGCTCCGGGTCCTTGTGTGAAGTATAGTCGGAGTATCCAGCGCCGCCGAAGTCCACCTTTTTCCCATCGGGGAATGTGACTCTAAACTTCTTTTTAGGATTAGGACTTCTCGTGAGTTTGACTCTCAACATTTGTTATACTTAAAGAAATAAAACTATTATAAATCAGTAAGTCCAGTTAGCTCAGCGGTAGAGCGCCAGGCTTTTAACCTGGTGGCCGTGGGTTCAATCCCCACACTGGACAAGGCTGGGGTGCCCGAGTGGTTAAGGGGGCGGTCTTAAGAACCGCTGCACGTAGTGTTCGTGGGTTCGAACCCCACTCCCAGCACATTGCTCCTATAGCTCAGTTGGTAGAGCGTCAGGCTGTTAACCTGAAGGTCACTGGTTCGAACCCAGTTGGGAGCGTCCTATATTCATTAATAATATCGAATACTATTAATGAATATACTATACGTATGTATTATAGGGTTTTCGATACTACTGGTTTTGTATATGAATAAATCAGATGTCATTCTCGATCCAGTAAAATATAAACACACTTTAATTGAAAATGGATTTCTTGTCATTAAAAATGTATTCGCACCAGGAGAAATCAATTATATGAAAACGAATGATATAAAAAAGGTAAAATCTTATCTTTTAAATTCAGGGAAATTAAAAGATATTATACAGTCAAAAATTGGTTTAGGTTATACTTTTCAAGATTATATATGGTTTATTAAGAAATCAGCTATACATACATGTCATAGGGATAACAACGGTGACTTTTTCAATAAAAATCAAAAGCATCCGTCGTACACTATGATGATTTATCTGGAAGATATGGAGAAGTGTTTAGGTGTTATCGATAAGTCACATAATAAAAAAATAAATATTCTCGAAGACGTTCAAAATATTGTATGCGACAAGGGTGACATTATAATTTTTAATGCTAATTTGATACATACAGGTACTTTCAATAATAAAGAAGATAATATTAGAATACAGATGAAAATAACACATAAAGAAGATTTAAAAACCTTGGGGTACTACCAGGATTATAATAAAGTGCTAGATACACCGAATACATTACCTAATTATTTAAGAAAATTACAAAATAAATTTACTTGTGCTCTACCATTTATTTCCGATCCATTCAATCGGATTGGCGTCAACGGTGAAAAAATTGGATATTTACAGAAAATGTTTTCTTATTTATTTTACGGCAATGAAAAATTTCACGAAATACCAAATGTTTTTTAATCATTACTGTGTAATATATGAAAGTCGTAGTCAAGAATACCTATCTACTATTCCTGTTATTGGCCTACGTGATGCGTAGGTCGGGGACCTTCTCCTTGGAGGACAAGGTGAATATGGTGGAGTTTTTAGGTCGTATGGCACAGAATCCAGACACGGAAGAACATTACGAGTATGTCTGGCAACTTCTTTAACTTATCATAAGTGTCGTCTGCACACTGCTTTATACATATCATCTCCCCCGACCAGTTCCAACTGGTTACTATCGACGATCCGCTTCGTGAAGGGCCCCCGTGTACCATCGTGACAGTCCATGCACATTGCTGCCAGCTTGGTCACCTCGTTGGCGAGGGGTATACAGTCTAATAGTTCACCAAACGTTCTCTGTCTGTAATCCCCGTCCAACCCCGCGAGTAGGATCGTCTTCCCAGCCCCCAACTCTTTCTCGACGAAAGTTTTGAGACCCGTGAAAAACTGTGCTTCGTCCAGGGCCACCACGTCGCACTCATCGGTATTTACGATCGTGAGATCGTTGGTTTTGATACACCGGAAGGTGACATTGTCGTGGGTGCGGAGTACCTCTTCGGGGGAACGGGTATCTTTCTGAGAGTTGATCACCACCACCCGCTTCCCTATGACATTGTACCTCTTCAGACGTCGAATCATCTCCGTGGTTTTCCCCGAAAACATGTTACCCATCACGATATGAAGACTCATTTTCTATATTATTTATTTATTATTTTAAGCTTTTCGACATACACGGGTCTCTCTGTCTTGATAATGAAAAGACCCATGCGAATGATATTCTTCACGAAGTTGGACTTAACGAAAATAAAAGTGAAATCTATATTAGCCCTGGAATTCTCCCTGTGCTTATCCAAAACTCCCTTTATGCTCACAACCCTCTTTAACGAAATGTTCGAACACTTTGTTGCGTCTATGACTAGTTTTACACGTTCTTTCTTCCGCCATGTATTCGTAAAAAATGTATCCAATTGTTCCGGCGTTGTATCATTTGTTAACAACAAATTAGATATCATCCTACATTTCTCACGTAAATTTTAGCACGTCGGATAACGCGCTGAAGTGAACACTATTAAACAAAATAATCTACGTATGTACATACATGTCGCACCAAGACTTGGTACCCGTCGTGCTTAGGAAGAAATCCCCGACTCGTGTACACACTGTTCACCAAGAAGTTCACAAGGAGATCACCGAAGAAATAGGTACGCATGATAAAGTTTCCATGACCCTGGCCGTCACGATTCAGCAGGCGAGAATAGCTAAAGGGTTCAGGACGCAAAAGGAACTGGCCCACGCCGTGGGTGTCCGGGTTGATATTATCAATGGTTACGAATCCGGAAATATCATTCCAGACAATGCCGTCATGCAAAAACTTCGACGGGTACTCGGAGTCAGGTTAAAGAATTGATGGGTTTCAAATTATGAAGGTGGTGGGAATTGATGTAGGTTATTACAATTTAGGATTAGTGCTAGCCGAATGTAATAATGAAAAAGTTAATGTTCTTTATGTTCAAAAAGTGGATATCACGAATTACAAGACCCCGGGGGGCACCGAGCTTTCCGACATGATAAACGGATTTGTGACGGATTACGCCGACACATTCGAACAGGCCGACCAGGTGGTCATCGAGAGACAGCCCCCGGGTGGTATCACGAGTGTCGAAGTACTGTTACACTACATATTCAGGAATAAAGCTATACTCGTCAGCCCCTTATCTATGCATAAACACTTCAACATAGGCCATTTAGACTACGAACATCGTAAGGAACGCACGGAATTTATAGCTTCTAAATATTTGAATGACTTTAATTACTATAAAAAGCTAGAAAGGAAACACGACGTGGCTGACGCTCTTTGTCTGGTTATTTATCAATCTTTCCATAATGGTATCGCATTTAAAAAACAGGGTGTTCGCGCATTATTCGAGGAATTTGCTTATGTTACATGAACCGCGATATTTAAACATTTAAATATATATATATGACTCTCACTGACGCGCAAATATTGTCAAAGTTGCGGCAACTTCGTAAAATGCACGGAACTATATACGCGCCCCTCAAATATTTCAGGGGGTTGGCCACCCTCGGACACGTGGGTAACAGGTACAAAAAAATGTTGAAGAAGAACTACAAGGCCTTTGTTACAGACGTGGGGGTTAAGACCCGAACTTCTTCGTACACGCAACGCTTCCGTAAAAAGTATCCGGGTGTTAAGTCGCTTCGAAACGTCGCTGAGGTAACGGGCATTCCTTATCGAATTATCAAGACCGTGTACAATCGCGGTCTTGCCGCGTGGCGCACTGGTCACAGACCCGGGGCGACACCTCAGCAGTGGGGATACGCGCGGGTCTATAGTTACGCGATGAAGGGGAAAACGTATTACACGGCCGACAGTGATTTAATATCGAAAAAATAATATTGTAATATGTAAATGCCTCTTCCGAAATGTTCACCGCAAGAAGTGTATAATAAGAAAACTAAAAAGTGTATAGAAATAGGCGGTGATGTGTACAAAAATATAATTAAGAATAACCCCGATGCGTTTAAACATTACGTGTCTAAGATTGCTAAGGCGACCGCCCCAAAGTCGGAATGTTTGTTACCGCATCAGGTGTACAATAAACATACGGGGAAGTGCGTCAACATCGGCAGTAAATCTTTCATTGCCGCAATTGTTAAGAATACGATGATATTCAACGATCAGATGGACAAAATTGGAAAATTTTTAAAGAATAATCCCCCAGCTTCTGTTAAAAAGCTTTCAAAGACCCAAACTGCTATTAAAAAGCCCCCGAATACCCAAACTGATGTGAGCCCAAAT
>CERI01014768.1_pt1 | contig 10415 bp, 10 predicted proteins | sample 350261 | NCBI WGS metagenome assembly CERI01 (sample SAMEA2620979, study PRJEB7988) | marine metagenome | isolation source: saline water (ENVO:00002010), including
GGAATATTCTGATGAGAACGAGACGGCGGTATGTAATTTAGCCAGCATTGCTTTATCCAAATTTGTAAAGGACGATAAAACATTTGACTACGATAAATTACATGAAATTACAGAAGTCGTCACTGAAAATCTAAATAAAGTGATTGATATCAATTTTTATCCAACAGATAAAACAAAGATTTCAAATTTTAAACATAGACCCATTGGAATTGGTGTTCAGGGCTTGGCCGATACATTTGCATTGATGGATATTCCATTCCATTCTCCAGAAGCTAAAACCATAAATAAAAATATTTTTGAAACAATGTATCACGCTGCATTAACGGCTAGTAATTTTATTGCTCAAGGTGTTGATTCTTACAGTAGTTTTAATGGTTCACCTGCATCAAAAGGTATATTACAATATGATATGTGGAACGTAAAACCATCTGATCGCTATAATTGGGACGAATTAAAGGAGAAAATAAAACAATATGGGCTTAGAAATTCTCTATTATTAGCACCGATGCCAACTGCATCCACATCTCAAATTCTGGGAAACAATGAATGTTTTGAGCCTTTTACTAGTAATATATATGTACGTAGAACACTTGCAGGTGAATTTGTTATTATTAACAAACATTTAATAACAGAGTTGATCAATCTAAAATTGTGGAATGAGGAAGTAAAAAATAACATTATTAAAAATAATGGCTCTATACAACAACTTACACACTTACCAGACACAATTAGACATAAATATAAGACCGTTTGGGAAATACCCATGAAACATATTTTAGAAATGGCGGCTGATCGTGGTGCTTTTATTTGTCAAAGTCAAAGTACTAATTTATGGATGAAAAATCCTACGTATGATAAATTAACAGCCATGCATTTCTTCGCATGGAGTAAAGGTCTTAAAACTGGTATTTATTATTTGCGTACTAAAGCTAAGGCGGCACCGCAACAATTTACAATTGATCCGTCCAAACAAAATGGTAATACAAAAAATGAAGATGATAATATAGATGAGAGTGAAGAAGAAGAATGTTTAATGTGTGGTTCATAAACCACATAATTCTTTGAATCTCTCTTTATGTTTTATATTATCATCATTGAAATAATCTTTTCGGTAACTCATAAAGTAAAAACATCTAAAGCATACATATACATCCACCAATGCATTATGTAAGTTTTTCGGTGTTTCATTAAATAATTTCTCGTGTAATTCAATTAATTTCGGTCTTTTAAATTCAGTGTGTCCATTTTTTACACGGAAAGGAATTAAAGTATAATTTATACCATGTTCCATTGTACAAAAATGGATATTTCTCATATTTTGCATTTGTGCTAGTAACCCATTTCTAAAAAATTCCACACGCAACATTCTTATATCAAAGTTGATATTGTGAGCAACCAATGTATGACATTCTTTCATGTATCCAATGAAATTTTCAAATACGCTTTCACAATCCTCACCTTTTTCATTTATAATTTCATCGGTAATTCCGTGTATTTTAACCGCGTCTGGGTTATTTGGAATACCTTCGGGTAACTTAATAATATGATCATGCTCTTGAAAAGAATTTTTTTCACTATCGTATACAACATAACTTAATTGAACTATATATGGAAACAATGGCACATTTTTTTTTGTTAGTTTGGTTCTTTTCGGAGGTAATCCAGTTGTTTCTGTGTCAAAAACTAATATTTTAGTCATAATATATGTTATTAAAAAATATCTATATCTTATTCATAATTCAATTTACTTATAAACTTAATTTAAAAGATGGATTGTAGTAATTTACCGTAAATTCATTTTTATTATCACATTCCTTATTTGCATAAATAGTTTCTTCTTTTTTATACTTTATCATACTAAACTTCAACGTATTATTACTATTATATCTTCCATTTAAAACCATATCTTTTGATATATTTTTATATACTAAATCGTCATGTAATTTATTGGTTAAATATAAAATGTTTCTGAAATATTCATATTTTACTACACCCTTTTGGGTATTCAGACTATATTCTTCGTCTTGATTTATGTTAGATAATAATTCTGATATATCACATTTTTCATTTACACAAATAATATAGTATTCCATGACTTTATTTCTATTATATTCTTCATTAAACCATAGGGAAGAAATAAATTGACCCATTGTAGCATCTTCATCGTGGTTTTTATAAATAACAAATGATTGTGTTTTAAATGTCCATTTGTTATTTTTTTTCATCAATAAATAATATTTGTTACCCAATTCATCTATTCTTGAAGGTTTTGACATTATAAGTATTAAATATTATTTATTTATATTACTTTGTATCAATTTATTCTTTTAACACATATTAATTATCCATAGTAATTATATCTTTATTACTACATGGTTCAAAACTCAATCTATGCCAACCACTAACACCATGATTATTTAAACCCTCCATATGTTTTTTTGTACCATATCCCTTATTTGATCTAAGATCAAAATATGTATCTAAATCTGAGTATCTATCGCACATATCATAAATATATTTATCCCTTTCAACTTTAGCCAAAATTGACGCAGCTGCAATAGAACAATATGTGTTATCACCTTTTTCTATACATGTATGTGGAATTACCATATCGTTATTTCTATATGAATAAAAATATTTCCCATCCACTAAAATATGATCGGGAATCACATTTAATCCATCCAATACTTTATGCATTGCATCATGTGTTGCTTTAAAAATATTATGTTCGTCTATATATTTTTCATCAAAATAATATGTATTGGTATCTATTGCGTTCTCTTTTATATAATCATAGGCTATCATTCTTTTACGTTCGCTTAATTTTTTACTATCTTTTATAAGTGCAAAATTAAAATCTTTTTGTGGTAATATTACTGCACCCACGTACACTCTACCAAATAATGGACCACGCCCAGCTTCATCAATTCCAACTTCAAGCATATCTTTTAGAAAATAGTGTTCCAACATATATAAATATTATTTCTAATATCTATATTGTTATCATATGTATTATTTTTTTTTCATAACATATGTTATATGAAACTAACTCTTGTTCATTTATTACTTATTACAGTATTGGCCATATTATTATCTACTTTAGGATATACAATTAAAGAAGGATTAACTTCTGGGAAAAAATCACGTAGAAAAAAAAAGAAAAGTGATTACGATGATGATGACGAATATATTTTGAAATCTCAAATAGTACCTCCTGTATGTCCAAAATGTCCTGATTCCAGAAGTTGTCCGAGACCAAAACCGTGTCCAGCATGTCCTCCGTGTGCAAGATGTCCCGAACCCTCTTTTGAATGTAAAAAGGTTCCAAACTATAATTCTTCCAATGTTGGAAATCAATTACCTACTCCTTTAGTTAATGACTACACTGATTTTTAAGTATAATTTTTATCTTGTAAATTAAAATTATACATGTTAAAATTTATTTTCTAGTTTTAATGCATTTTTTATCCATTTTAAAACTCTTTTTTCTTTTGTCTTTAGGTACAATAGTTATTATACATTTTGATTTCTTACCATACATGGGTTCCACACATCCTTTTTCTTTTTTAATCATTTTTGCTAAACGTTTTATTTTTTCATCTTCAATTACACAGCGTGATCTAAAATGTTCGTATCTTTCTCTTACATCACAATAAGTTAGAATTGATTTCTTATTTAGCATTTTATTAATTAATTCGTGTAAGTTATATACCCATCTTGAGAAAGAATCTCTATTTTTCAAATCACTTTGTGTAAGTGGTAATTGTTTAAGATTTTTTTTTAGATTCTCTCTACAATATTTGCATGGTAATATATTTGTTAGTGAATAAATGAAATCTTTGTGATTTTTTTTGTCTTCCTCTGTTGGATTTACTTTATAGTTGAAACTCATTATGTGTAAAAAATGCCATAAACTAGGTCCCCATACATCAACTAACATTCCGTCACCACTACTATAGTTTTTCTTTGTATATATTCTTTTTTTTCTACATTTCCTTCGTTTGATGGGATTATATTTTGTTTTCCGTTTATGTGTATAATTCCTTTTTGATTTTTTGTATTTTTTATTTACACCCTTCTTTTTTCTCGTGTATCTTGTATTTCTTTTTGATTTTATTTTTTTTGTCTTCATAAATTCCTATAAAATATAGAGAAAATAATTAAGACATTTTTTTGAACGCGATAAATTGGTCATTTAATCTGAATTTTTCTTCAATATTCATGTTATATTTCATTTTCCATAATTTCGTATAAAAATCAACATCATTGTGAATTATTTTTGTATTTAGTTTGACTAAAGTACCGTCTAGTTTCCTTATGAACATTATAACTAATTATTGTTGTATGTTTAAATGGTATTAATAAAGTAATACGTTAATAATGCAAACTTTGTTTATTTGTCTTTTATATATGACATTTTTTGATAATTTAAGGGGTAAAATAAATAGTATATCTACAACTCAGATTTTCACGATAGTTTCCATTATAACAATATTTTTAGCACTCTCTTTCTATATTTATAATTACTATATTCTTCCAAAAATGAAACCAACATTTGTTCCTAATATGGAATTCGTTGATACGGAAAACAAAATGGCCGATATTTATCTATTCTGGGCTGATTGGTGTCCAAATTCCAAAAAATCATTACCAATATGGTATGAAATTAAAAATAAATATGATAAGAAAAAGGTTAATAAATACACATTGTATTTTACTGAAATTGAGAGTGATCAACAAAAGGAGGATGTTGAAAACTTTGAGGAAACCTACGGTATTGAAATAAAAGAGTATCCAACAGTATTTATTGTTAAAGAAAACAAAGTTATAGAATATGATACAGACATTAATAAAAAAACATTAGACAATTTTATAAATTCAATGTTATAAATGATACTATAATGTTTTAATAAATTCTTGAGCCGATATTATACCATCACCTATCATTTTTTGACGGTTTTCTTTATGTACAAATAATTCTTTTAATTCATTTATGGAATTTCTTGAAGATTTTATGATTATTTCATATTTCAAAGTATAATTATTTTTTCTTATTAAATAATTATGCACTTTTTCCATTATAAATCCCATATATTCCAAAATATTTGTAAATTGTACGTTTGATGTATTTGATTCATCACTATTGTTTTCTAGATTACAATTATCTTCAATCATTAAACCCAAAATTGTATTTTTATCATATTTATCCAGGCAATATTCTATTGGATATAGATTTAGAAATCCTCCATCTAAATATAATGGATTGTTAAATAATGGTTTAAATATGATTGGTACTGTTGAACTCATATAAACCGCCTCAATTGCTTTTAAGTTTGGGTGTGTAGTGTGATTAAAATCTTCCAGTTCAAATTTACATATGTTTGTGGCGAATATATGGAAATCAATATTTGAGTATTCATATAATTCTTTCAAGGTTATATCGTTTTTTAATTCACATGTTTTAAATAATGTATCAAAAATTTCATAGAAAAAAGATATGTCGCATATACCCAGATTATAAAAAATACCTATAATATCATTTACATCATAGTTAATGTAATTATTCCATGGTTTATTTATAACGTATTTAACTATATCATTTATATCTATTTTTAAACAAAGTATTAATCCTATTATTGACCCAGCGGAGGTTGAGTATATTGATTTAATATTTTCAATTAAGATATGTTTGTTGTTTAATAAGTATTTAATTGATCCTAGTGTTTTAATACCGCGATATGTACCAGATGAAATTACCAAATGTTCAATATTCATACATTACCAATGTGTATTGTTGTTATGTTTTTTTTCCCATTAAATTTATAATGAATAGCGATCATTTGCCAGTAAAAATGAATATTGATGAATTATTTAAAGTTGATGTTGAAACAAACAAATTTAGAGAAGGTATATATACTAAGATTCTTAATAGGATACATAAAAGAATTAAGTATGTATCTAAGCAAAAAAAAAATAATAAATTCTGTGCTTATATAATACCTGAATTTATATTAGGTTATCCTAGATATGATATATATGAATGTACAAAATTTATCATGGAAAAATTAGATGAAAATGGATTTAAACTTAAATATACACATCCGAATATGCTTTGGATTACGTGGAATCATTGGATTCCTATGCATGATAGAGCGAATATCAAAAAGAATACTGGGGTTAATGTGGATGGACTCGGTAATATAATTAGGAAAAAAAAAGGCAAGGATATGACAAATAGTTTATTTTTATTTAATGATAATATTAAAAATGTTAAAAATGTAAAGAAAAATAAGACGTTTAAAGATGTTAAAACATATAAACCTACAGGAAAATTCATTTATAATAACAGTTTAATTGAAAATACTACGATTTAAAATAATATTGACCGATGTATGAATTCAATATTATGACAACTTTGATGGTAAAAATTGTACTGGTAAAAATTGTACTGGTAAAAATTGTACCACGATTTTTGAACCACGATTTTTGAACCACGATTTTTGTACTATCTCGTTTCAGAATTTGAAGTTTTCATTTTGTGATTTTCAGATTTTTGGATCCCCAATTGGATCGAATTTTTGCAAAATGAAATTTGGGAAATCTGACACGAGATAGTACAGTTTTTTCGTTTTTACATTGCAATAGTAAAATATTACTTAGCGTGCTTTATGTACTTTATTATATTATTCAATCACTGACGACTAACAAAATCCAAAAACGAAAAAACTGTACTATCTCGTTTTTTTTTCCGCAAAAATCGGAGTCACTTTTTGAGAAAATTTATCAGATATCTGATAAAACTCGCCAAAAAAAGTATATTTTTTTGGAAAATTATTTTTTTTGTGTAAGTTTGAAAATGAAAGCTAAAATGTTTTGTAGGGTGTCGGTGTCAAAGGCTAAATTTTTTTCATCAAAACGATTTTGACCCCTAAGACTCAAAAATTTGAAAGAAAAATTTTTCATATTTTAAAGCTAATCAGCTCTCATAAAAAAATCGCATTTTTGACATGAATCCATAAAAAAATGGCTGAAAATCGTGTGATTTTGGTAGTTTTGCGATTCGACGATAAGGTAAAATTTCACTTTTTTGAAAATGATACCTGAAAGCTATTTTACATATGTTTTACTCAAGTAAAAAAAAAATGGCTTTGCGAAAAAAATATACTTTTTTTTCAAGCTCGACCAAAAAATGGCCAAAAAATGCGTTTTTTTTCGGTTTTTGACCGGTTTTTTTCAGTTTTCGTCGATTTTTGGTCGATTTTTTTCATTTTTGATCGATTTTTTCTCGTTTTTTTCGATTTTTTTTGGATTTTTTCGGTCGAAAATCGCTCATTTTTTTCATTTTTCGCCATTTTTCGCCCAAAAAACGAAAAAACTGTACTATTTTTGACACGAGATAGTACAATTTTTTCGTTTTTTAGTACAATTTTTTCGTTTTTTGACACGAGATAGTACAATTTTTTCGCTTTTTTGACACGAGATAGTACAATTTTTTCGTTTTTGACACGAGATAGTACAATTTTTTCTTGCAAAAACTGTACTACAATGTGAAAAACTGTACTAAAAAACGAAAAAACTGTACTATGAAAACGAAAAAACTGTACTAAAAAACGAAAAATCTGTACTATGAAAACGAAAAAACTGTACTATGAAAACGAAAAAACTGTACTATGAAAACGAAAAAACTGTACTATAAGGAAAAAATATAAGAGAAAAAAACTTTATAACAATAATACATATCTATAAAATGACAATATATAAATGCAAGGTTTGTAATTACAAAACATCTATTAAAACACATTACGATCGTCATATAAAAACTAAAAAGCATAAACAAAATACAATAAACAAAAATATTAAAAATACATTTGCGTGTAGTATATGTTCAAAAAAATTTAAATACAAAAAAAACTATATCAAACATTATAAAATACATGATGAAAATTTAGTTGTTTCGGAAATAAGGGAAAACAAAAGAACAACAATTGAAAATGGTATAATAGTAAATAATATAACAAACCACATAACAAATAATATTACAAACAATATTGTGAAGAATTATAATACTAACAACTTTTCAATCAATGTATTTTTAAACGATGATTGTAAAAATGCAATGAATATTGAAGACTTCACAAAAAAATTACATTTGTCTATAAACGACCTTATGTATAGTAAAGATAATGGATATGTTGAAGGAATCACAAACATACTTAACAAAAAATTGTCAAATATGACTGTAAAAGAAAGACCTATGCATTGTTGGGATAAAGATAAACTTCTGTTTTACATTAAAAAGGAAGACACATGGTTAAAAGATAATGATAATAAACACGTAGACGACACAATTTATAACGTACAAATGTCACAAGTTAAATTATTAAAAGAGTGGGAAAATAAACATCCAAATTATTTAACCGACGATGATTTATTAACTGAGTGGAAAGACATACTAAAAAGCATTTTAGTAGGAGATACAAATGAGGATATAAAAGATTTAAACAAACAAATAAAAATAGGCATTAGTAAAAACATAGACATAAAAGAAGAAATAAAACAAAAATAAATTATAAATAAAATAGTGTTTATAATTTATTAATCACTCGCAATTTTGTCAATAATATCATCTAAAACATCTTTAACTTCATCATTAATACTTTTAACAGGTAATACAGCAACACCCTTGACCTTCTTAATGTTTCTCACAGATTTTATTGATTTTCTTGCGTTTCCTTTAATAATTAATCCCTTTGCAATCGGTAGATTACCGTTATTATATATTTTGTGTATTAAATCTTCACTTTTTCCCATTTCAATATCGTACAGTGATTCATTAAATTCTACAGAATCATCTGAATTCACAACAACATCATCATCTGAATGATAGAAAAAATCAGAGTCATATTCCTCATACTCATCCTTTTCCACCAATTCATTGTATAGATCAATCAATATTATTCTTGATATTTCTTCTATGTAACGATTATATTTAATACCACTTTTAATGAACTTCTTAAATGAGTTTGATAATTCCCTTTTGTTTAATTCGTCTAATTCATGTTTATTAAACACACTTTTTTTTAAATCCGTAAACATGCGATTTGTTTTAACAGTATCCCAATATCGCATTTGCTGTATATTTTCAATATTACTTTTTATTTTATTTAATGATTTTTTAATATTTCTACCTTTTTTATTATTACAACAATCAATGTTTTCAAAAATATCATAATTATCAACCATATCTTTAACTTCATTAACAAATAAACTTTTAATTTTAAAAAATCTCTCAAATAATTCAATTTCTTTATCATTTTTCAATGGTATACCTTTTAATTCTTTATTTTTATTATTATGATTTTCAACCCATGAAGTTAATTTATTGATCTTTTTATCTGTAACCACACAATCAAAAATACCATTACTAACAACTTCACCGTTTTCCAAAGATCTGTTGCTATTTTCCTTTATTATTTTCAATGTTGATTCTAATTGAGTATAAAATTTATTTTTAATTAATTTGTAGATATGATATATAAATACTATAAGAACAACTACGTTTAATATTATCAATAATGTTATCAAGGATGTTTCAAATACACCCAATGTATAATTATCTTCAATTGTACCAAAAAATAAACCAGAATTCAGTGTAACAACCAATGCTAATAAACTGATATTCTCCAATTGGTTGCACAATACACCATATTTTGTTATTTTATCATAAGGTTTCAAAAATACATGAATGAAAAATGCGATTTGCATTAGTAATGAAGCACATATCATTTGATATCTACTATAATTTCTCAAAAATACAGAAATTAAAATCAAACATACCTTCTTACCCATAACAATAAATTCATAATACCACACTTCATTTCTATATCCCAAGTACAAAAAAGACAGTGGACCAGCACCACTATATTTATCTCGGTGATCATTTAATGTGTATTTAAAATTATATAGACGGATGAAACCTATTATAGGTATCCCAATTCCATATAAAATTAATGCCGCATAGCAAGCTAATACAACACCCCTGTGTTCTGCTGTATCGCAATTAATGGAAAGATCTTCTATTAAATATCTATTATTGCCATACTTAATACACCCCAAAGATGCCAATGCTTGTTTTATAATAGTAGGATACATGAGGAATGTACCAACAACTATAGTAGTCACACCCCATCCAATTAAAAAAGATGTGAAATTACCTGGATGTTCCTTTAAATATTTATTTTTATTTTCTATTGTATCAGATAATACTTTTGAATGTAAACACTTTAAGTAATCAATATTTATCATCCTATTTTTGAATTTAACACCCTTGTTATTGTTTACATATTCAATTAATGCATGTATAAATCGGCCGTTTTTATCTCTAAAGCATTCATCTCTATGCTCATTTTTGAGTG
>CERI01091006.1_pt1 | contig 10415 bp, 17 predicted proteins | sample 350261 | NCBI WGS metagenome assembly CERI01 (sample SAMEA2620979, study PRJEB7988) | marine metagenome | isolation source: saline water (ENVO:00002010), including
TAAATTTCTAACATACTTATTCCAATGGAAAAATTATCCATTTTTGATGAAAGTACATTTGTAAATTCATTATATACAGTTTCAAAATTAGATTTTTCTAAGTCTAATTTTGAATTTAAAGTTTTAATAAAAGCAACTACGTCGTCCATTAAAATTGAAGAATCGTCAAATACATCCAAGTTTTCAATATTTTTGAAATTTTCATGATTGTATATAGATTTATATGAATTGAAAAAACGAGAAGAATTCATTTTTACATACATAAGTAATCTAGCATATTTATCAGTTTTTTTTTGTTTGAATAATGTGTAAATATGTGAGAATATTTTAAATTCTGGTGGATAAATATAGTAAGTATAGTCTAGTGCAAAGTCTGATTCTTTATAATTATATAAATCGGAATATGTAGTCATGATACCAAAATCAATTAATAACATTTTTTTTGATGATGTTAATAACATATTTGGAGGTTTGATATCTCTGTGAACTATTGAATGTTTTTGTAATTCTTTAATACCTTCCAATACATTAATAAATCCATTAAGAATAATATGATCAAATTTAGAATATTCTGAATATTTGTTTAAATCAACACCAGATTGTTGATAAACTAGTTGTTGATAATACGGCAATTTCACTCTAGTAATAATAGGACAATCTGAAAAATCTGGTTCTTCGTTTTTTAATGTATTGCTAAGTACTGAACATTTATTTAATAATTTGTTGGTAAAATTACCATTAGAATTTATTTGTGCGACTTTCATTACTTCGTCATATTCTTCAGATAAATGAGTTTTTGATGAAAAAACTTTTCCAACACCAGATATATTTTTTTCTTTATCACATGTAATAGCTTTATCAAAAACACAACCATATGTGCCTTTGCCTAAAAGTTTACCACCGATCATTTTAATTATAAAAATAAAAAAACTTACGTTTAATCTAAAGTAAATTCTTTATTTTGAGAGTTAAAATGGATAATAATTTGAATTCTAAAAAAGTAGAAAGATTACATAAGTATATTGAAGTTGCCAAAATGTGTAAATGGGTTCCACCTAAAAATGGAGAATTTACAGATGAAGATATGGTAGATTCTGCTTTAAACATGGCATTACAAAATGATACACAAATATACGCAATATATGTCGTAATATCTTGGGTTCCTATTGTTTATCCCATTTTCAAAAAACAATTATATACATATATTGATAAATATGGTACAGAAAATGAACAAAATAGATTACAATATTTAAAGAAAACTCAAAAATAAAAAAACTGAAATAATATATTCTTTTGAGAAGACATGATACGAATATTACAATGGTTAAAAGATATAATAAAGTTTTGGTAGACATCATAACACCTAATAATGAAAGATTGTTTGTACAGGATTTGAAAACAAAAGAATGGGGTGTTGTTACTGGAGGATGTAAAGGAACTTTTCAAAACTTTGAACTTGTAGGGAAAAGATATGAAAAGTTTATGGAAAAGGTATTAGGAAATGCAATGAGAGAATTGGAAGAAGAAATAAACATTACATTTGATAAACAAAGATATAAATTTATTGATAAAAAGAGTACATTTTACACTCCAAAAAGTATTATTGACGAAACTGATTTATATGTACACAAAAAACAGTTTATATACTATATATTTAGCATAATAGTAACAGATAAAGAAAAGAATAATATCATGAATAGCTTCAAAAAAAACAATGAGATAATTGATATAAAATTTATAGGCAAAGATTCAAAAATAGAAAACAAATGGGAATTACTTGATCACCTAAATATTTGATAAATTATTAAAAAATAATATTTATTTTTTATAGAGAATGTTTTCTTTATCTATTAAACATTATTATTTTGATAATTATCGTTCTTTACAAAAGAAAAATGAACAGTATCAAATGAAATCGTATAAGAATGTTCCACAAAAAGACAAGATAAGAATAGAACAATTATATTATGATATTCAAAACAAAACTGAAAAGTATTTCAATTCTTGTGGTTCAACAAAATATATCATAAATTTTGAAGAGTGTAATATTCTATGGGAAGAAATAGATGCTCTAGCAATAAATTTATATGATCTTTACAATGAATATGACGTTCATGAATAAAATTACAGGATATTCGTGATAAAAAAATTGAAAAAAAATATTTATAAAACTAGTACAATACTTTCTAACAGATCTCTTTTCGTAAATATGGACTCTCTTCCGAATGAAGTTTATCACAAGATTATGAAAATATATTTCACACAGTCTGTAATGAAAGAATATATGAATAATGTGGAATATATTAAACCACAAATGTATTCTAACAGACGAAAGATCATGATTGCTGAACGTGGAGCATTTACAGGTAAGGTATTTGCTTGTAAAAATTGTGAAGATTTTGGATTTCCTTGCGAACCTTGTAACAAATGTGTATTTAGAGTTAATAAAGAACAAATTGCTTATATGTATACTGTAATGCAAAGTCCATCTAATTCTGTATCACCATTTCGGTATGCATATATTGAACATCTTAAAAAATAAATAAATATATAAAGTGAAAATTCATTTATCTGATATATATAGAAATTATGCGATTACCATGTATAGTACAACAACAAGTAAAAATAAAAAATAATTTACATTTACAACAACAATTGTATTTGCAAAATTATTTTTTAAAAAAGAATAATGAAAAAATAAATTATTTAGTATCAAAATCAAAAATAAATGAACAGAAACAATATATTGCATTAGCAAATATAATTCAAAATTTAGAAGAAGAAAATCGGTTAATTATGAATAAAAAGAAAAATATATATGATGAAAAAGATTGGTATTGGGATGAAGACTTTGAAAATATATAAAATTGATACGTTTATTAATAAAATAAATATGAATATGTCAAATCAAATTTATGAAAAGTTTTTTGTATATTTACCAGAAAAAAACAATTTCATTTGTGGTGTGATAATAAATACATAATGACAGAATCAAAATTCATAATAATCCGATATTTATCAAAAATATCCAAAAGTGTTTTCTAATTTAACAAAGATTTGAATAATAGAAGGATTATTCATTTCATTGGAAATAGTAGATAAAGATTTATTTACTGGTTGTAAAATATAAGAATTATTTTTTAAATCTTTGAAAAATAAAAACATTGCTTTTTTGGAATCAATTTCAGATATCCATTTTAATCTAATTTTTTGCATAATCATACCAACGGTATATGATGGTTTTATCATAATTTTCTTTTGTGAAATATTAAATGCATTATCAAAATCCACTAAAACGCTAATAAATTTATCCTTAGGTTCTACCATATATTTGTTTAAATTAATCATAAAGTATTTTTAAAAATATATAAATTAAAAAAGTTTATTAAAAATATAAAAATATTTGACATCATCTTTATTCTTGAAATAAAAAAAAAATGAAATGAAATATACCTAAATATTAATAGAATATTTTACATATTTAAAATTAAAAGTAATAAAACAAGATATAATAAATGTTTGCGATTACATTTAAACCTAAAGTTTTTCAACCGTTAAAGTGTAAAAAAACAAATTGAAAACAACAAAATATGTTGTGAAATGTAAAAAGAATGAAAAAACACAAGTAAAGAATAGAAAGTTTTTGGCAGAAAGAATTAATGGAAGACTAGCAATGATAGGATTTTGTGTAGGTAATGGTTATAAATATTTTTCTGGAATGAATTATGTTGACCAATTGCAATCTAATTTTCTAATAGTAATTGGATTGTCTACATTAATTGGATATTTATCATTTGACGAAATAAAAAAACGAAAATGTTTTTGGAATGAATTTGAAATATTTAATGGAAGAGTACCAATGTTAGAATTAGTATTTGAAACATTTATATGAAAATATTTTGTTTACGATTGAATAATTGAATTGTTTAGATTTTGTATGATAATTTCTTGATGTTCTTTATTTTCTAAATTATTGAATAATGGTTCAAGTAATACTCCTTCAATACTTACATGTACATTTGATAATTCATCAATGTTAGGTATAATATTTTTTGGGACGAATAAATGTAAATTTTGAGTATATATAAGATCATTGATTTTATCAGTAAACATTTCTGTAAGTTGTGTATTAATAAACATATCATTTTTACGTGTATTTTTTTTTAGATTTCCAGATAAAGTGACATTTTGATGTATTTGGAATGTACCTTCGGGGGAATATAATTTTTCGTTAACATTTTCATATTTAATAACACAAATATCATTAAATTTAAATTTTGAAAAAGTATCAATATATTTATTACAATCATGTGAGTTTTTGAAAACCCAAACACATGGTTTGGTTGATTTTGAATGTAAATGTAATTTAGGAATATTTCGTTTATATGCTTCAATACACAGAAATTGAAAACTATTATTAATAATTGCAAAGGAATGATCCATATTAATTGTTGAAATCATATAAATATATTTGACTCAATTTTTAAATTATTTATATATTCAAATGAATAAAAATTTTGTATATATTGCAATAATATATCTTATTATTGATATTTTATGGATATACTTAATGACACCTATGTTATATAACAAAGTTTTTTCAACCATACAAAAATCACCAATGAAAGAAAACATGTATTATGCTGTGTTAGCATATATCATATTATTGTTGGTAATATCAAAAATATGTATTCCTTTGAGTACAACATACAAAAAACATAAATGGTTCGCATTTACCATAGTAGGATTTTCAATATATAGTATATATAATTTAACAAATGCCGTTACATTTAATGATTATCCTGTGAAAATGATTATGATAGATAGTATTTGGGGAAGTTGTGTATTTACATTATTAGGTGTAATGTATTTAACTTTAGAGAAGTATAAAGCATAAGGATAATACAATCATATTAATATTACATGCAACACAAGTACTTGTTGAAATACATTTTATATATTCTATATCATCACGTAAATCATGTAGTTCTAGAATGTTAACAGTTTCTTTGTTCATGTCAACTGGATCTAAAGGATAATAAATTGTTTTTGAATCATCGTTTTGTTTATGACCTGTTTCATACATTTGATTTTTTATTTAAATGCAACTATATTTTTAAGTATATTATGTATAAATCTTTAGCAATCACTTGTACTAATATACCATCATCTAATCAAAAATCAAAGTTTTTAATTGATAAAAAAAGAATTACAATGTTGAAAAATAATGTAATTAAATATAAACGATTATATTATACTAGACATAACGACTTGAGGAAATATGAATCATCCCATGTTAACGATGATGATTTAAATATAAATAAAGTGCAACAAATATATTCGTGGAAAATGATAAGTGAGATATGCGATTCAATATATACACTACAAAAAGAAATATATGAATCTTTGGATGAGTAAACACTTAGTTTATACACTTAGTTTATACACTTAGTTTATACACTTTTGAATGTTTAAATTTCAATCTATGTACTAATTCAGATTTGTTTAATTTATAGTTTCTTTTAATTCCTTTTAAAGTTGCTAAGATTCTCAATTTATCTAAAGTATAGTCATGAGGATTTTTAATAAAGAGATATTTTCTAATTGGTTGAAATAATTTGCACCATTGTTTATATTCTAAGTATAATGGGTGTAACATGGTTTCGTGATGATGAAAATAATGTCTAAATTCACTAGAAACGAGAAAGAATTTTTCACAAAATTCGGGTTGATAAATTAGAATTGTCCAATGATTTTTGAATATCAGATCATGCAAATACGAATTAAAGATTTGATATAACAGTTTTTTATCTGTAAATGATAACAGATGATGATTTAAAATAGTTTTGCTAATATATGACAATGTGTCAATAGATTCATAGTATATTTTAATTATTTCGTTATCATAAATAACTTTTCCAATATTGTAAAATTGTGTATTAACAGGAAGAAGTGATGAAACAATGTAAAATGGTAATTTAGATAGAATTATTTCAAGAATATCATTAGATTGAAAAACATATTCCATGATGGATATAGATTTTAAAATATATATATTTCTATCATTTTTTATAGTTAAATATTAAATGACAAATTCAAGATTATATAATCCACAAACAAGTATTTCACCAATGACTTATTATTTAATTGGTACTGGAGTAGGAGTTGTAGTATTTATTATAACTATTATTGTTATTGTATATTGGGTTTCAAAAAAGATAAAAAATGAAACAGATGATGTATATGAGTTGGTTGATAAAAATAAAAAAGAAACATCAAAAAATATCGTAGTAATGGATAGAAAATTAACAGAATCTAGTAAAGTATTAAATGAAAAATTAGATGATAAAACCAAAAAACATGATGATCATAGTTCTGAGAAACATTTAAAGGATTCCGATCTTCAAAAAAAAATGAATCCTTTGGAGAAAAAAATAAATACTTTGGATACGAAACAAAAAGTAAAGGAAAATAATATGAATGCACATTTAAAATCCCCACATGTATCTAAAAGTTATGTTGATGATAAATTAACAATATTAGATGATCAATTTAAAACATTAGATGAACAATATAAAAAATTAAATACACAGGTAGATAGTAATAGTAGTAGTATTTTACATAATAATATAGAGGATAGTATTAGTGGTATAAGAGCAGAAATGGCTTCTCATCATAATAATGATGAGAAACATTTAACATCAGAGCAAATAGATAATCTTAAATCATTAAATGAATTTGAATCAAGACTAGCAGAGTTAGAAAAAACTGTAGATGAAATAAGTGAAGAAAATTAATAAAATAATTTATATGAAAATATTTAAATCTATGAAAGAGTTTATACATTAAAATGTTACAATTGAGAGGTTTGAATATAAGAATGTCTTCAACAAGAGGGTCTAAAAGAGATAATGTAAAACAACAAAAAATAATTCAGACAATTTTAAAGAAAGACAATCCTAAGAAGGTTGGTATTTTAATGGGTTCTCCAAATGATTATAATAAAATGAAAGAAGCAAAGTATATGTTAGACACTCTTGGTATCCAAAATGAAATCCAAGTATTATCAGCTCATAGACAACCAGAAGAAGTTGCCGAATTATCAAAAAATGCTAGAGAAAATGGTTATGTAGCATTTATATGTGGTGCAGGTATGGCGGCACATTTAGCAGGAGCGGTGTCATCACATACTACGCTTCCGGTAGTTGGTGTACCATTATCAGGAAGTGCATTAAATGGTGTAGATGCTTTATATGCAACTGTGCAAATGCCCAAAGGAATTCCTGTTGCAACAGTTGCTATTGATAATTCAACAAATGCAGCACTTTTGGTAGCTGAGATGATCGCTATAACAGATAACACAATACATGAAAAATTAGAGATTATTCGTACAAAAACAAGAGAACAATATAATGATATTGAATTGCCAAAATCAGAATGATTATATATATAAATGAAAACACGAATAATATTTTTAATTTTGATATTTTTATTATTTATCAATGAAATTGTGTATAATAAAAATATAGAACATTTCATTGATATTCAACAATTATATAAAATTGAATTAAAGAAACTTACAAATATAGAAAATAAACATAAAAAATATCCAAAAAAACATATCAAAATAATGAAGTTATTGTCAAAAACAGATTGTCAATTAATTATTCACGAAGCGTTAGAATATGCAAATACAAATGGTTGGGAAACCAAAAGACATGAACATTATCCAACAACCGATTTTGAATTAGATCATTTGCCTTTGTCTCTTGTAAAAATAACTCATAAAATAAATGATGTTATATTTCCAACAATCAGTCAAATGTTTGACGTTAAAAAAGAAAATTTATTTTTGAGAGATCTATTCATAGTAAAATATGAAACAGGACAGCAAGTAAAATTAAAAAAACATAAAGATGGAAGCATATTTTCTTTCATAATTTCTTTGAATGATGATTTTGAAGGTGGTGGAACAAATATTCATAAGAAAATATATAAGCCAAGTGTAGGAAGTGTAATGATATTTTCTGGACAACTAAATCATTCTGGTCATCCTATAACAAAAGGAAAACGATATATTATTACTGGATTTGTCAATATAGATTTTACATCAGAAATATAAAAGTAATTTAAAGATAGTAATATATATTTGTAAAAGAATGCTTGTTAAATTACATAGTATTAGATCAAATCATGTTAAATTATGTATGAACAAATATGATAAAGTGAGTGTTCGTACAAGAATGCCTATAAAAAAAAGAAAAATATCAGTAACTGTTGCTAATAGTGACAGAGGAGTAACACTAGATAATGATAAACCAAAAAATATAAAAATGAAAAATTTGGCAATGAGTGGAATTTTTTTTTCAAATTTGTATGTATATACAGTAGTAAGAGATTTAAAAGACGTTATATTTATAACAGAATGTGGTGCATCATATATTCCATTCGTGAAAACATGGATTAACTTACCTATATCTATTTGTTTTATGTTTATTTATAACAAATTATTGGATAGATTTTCATTTACGAAAACATATTTTATTATTTATTCGTTCATGACAGTATTGTATACATTTGTAGGATTATTCTTATATCCTATTAGAAATTCATTACTTATTGATAACGTCCCTATAATTTTTTCCAAATGGATAAGTACACTATATTATGTGTTATCACCAATATGGGGAACAATTGTAGTGTCAGTATTATTTTGGTCATTTGCAAATCAATACACGAGTGTTGACGAAGCAAAATCAGTATATCCATTGATGGGTATGTTAGCAAATGTGGCATTGATTTTAGGTGGTTTAACTATGAATGCTACAGGAAATATTTTCATTTCAAATTGGGAACTTAATGTCCAAGTATTAACTTTTTTAAATTTGCTAATGTCAGTAGTATCTTTATATTTATATAAATACATAACAAAAACTGAAACACCTTTGAGATCATTGTCAAAAAAGAAAAAAACAAATAAGAATTTATTGGAGAATTTTGTAGAATTAGGGAAAAATCAATTCGTAAGGAATATGGTGATTATGATTTCGTGTTATGGTTTATTGATAGGATTTTATGAAAGTATATGGAAACATTATTTGAAAATATTTTTACAAGATCCAATTGTATATTCAAAATTTATGGGAACTGTGTCATCATTAACTGGTGTAACGACAATATTTATGATGACATTTGGTTCATATTGGTTAAAACATATGACATGGACGAAAATGGCATTAATAACACCGATTTCAATGATGGGTTTGGGAATAATGTTTTTTTCGTGTATTCATACTAATTCTATAATAATTATTAGTTATACAGGTGCAATATTAACAATATTTCTTAAAGGTGCAAAATATGCATTGTTTGATCCATGTAAAGAGATTGCTTATATTCCTATGGATCAAGAAACAAAAACGAGAGGTAAAGCAACAATTGAAATTCTAAGTGCGCCTATTGGAAAATCAGGATCTAATTGTATTTTACAAATATTAATTTTATTGTTAGGTTCATTAGAATTATCAGCACATTTTATTGGTATATTATATTTAACAACAGGAGTAACATGGATTATATCTACAATATCTATGGGAAAAACGATAGATCAATCTACCCCTGTGATATGAACTTCAAAAAAAAAAGAAAAATTGAAATAAGTATGGTATACGAATGTTTCAATAGTATTTAAATTCACTATTTAAGATGGTTGATATTGAAGATTTGATGTCATCTGATCAATATGAAGATATTAAGAATTTTATGAAAGAAAATGACATTTTAGATTGGATGGCATTCTCTAAAAAATTTCAAAGACAATACAGATATTCAATAAGCAAAAATATGTTACGACATGTGTATATATCTGAAACAAAAAATGAAGCTCCACGCGAACTTATTAAAAAAGCATGTCGTAGTCAATATGGTATTTTAAATGTGTGTGTTTTTACAAGTGCATATCCTGAATATATTGATAAGGATGGAAATAAACAAAAACAAATGTTTTCGTGTAAACACAATTGTTATTATTGTCCAAATGAACCCAATCAACCAAGAAGTTATTTAATGGACGAGCCTGGTGTAGCTAGAGCAAATGAATGTGGATTTGATTGTATTAAACAATTTCATACACGCTTGACACAATATAAAAATATGGGACATCCATTAGATAAAATTGAATTTGAAGTGTCGGGTGGTACTTGGAGTGAATATCCCAATGAATATAAATATGAATTCATCAGAGATGGATATTATGCTGCTAATATCTATTATGACAGTAGTCCATTAAGACAAAAGTTATCCTTAGAAGAAGAAATCAAATTGAATGAAAATGCAAAGATACACATCATTGGACTCACTATTGAAACTCGTCCAGATACAATCAATCTAAATGAATTGTATGAATTTAGAAAATT
>CERI01096333.1_pt1 | contig 10415 bp, 7 predicted proteins | sample 350261 | NCBI WGS metagenome assembly CERI01 (sample SAMEA2620979, study PRJEB7988) | marine metagenome | isolation source: saline water (ENVO:00002010), including
CAAAATTTAATTATAAAAAAGGTAAAAATAAACGATGGAAGATTACGATATCGTTTAGATAAAAATCAAATAAGAAAAATTATTGGATTAAAATTAAAAAAAATTGAGAGAAGATCTAAGTTTTTATTATTTTTTTTTAACAAAAAAAAAATTATGTTGACCCATTTAGGAATGACAGGAAAATTCTTCTTTGTAAATAAAAAAAAACATAAATTTAAAACTAGCTTTTATTACCACATTAATAAAAAAAAAGATCAAAAGCATGATCGAGTTATATTTTTTTTTAGCACTAATCAAAAATTGATTTATAACGATATAAGAAAATTTGGATTTATAAAAATTTTAGATTATAAAAATTTAAATAATAATTTGCATCTCAACAATTTAGGCCCTGAACCCTTAAGTGAGAGATTTGATTTGCCCTATTTTAAGCAACACATTGAAGGTAAAAATAGAGTAATTAAAAACATATTAATGGACCAACAATTTGTTTCCGGTATAGGTAATATTTATGCAAATGAAATTCTTTTTTTAAGTAGAGTTAAACCATCAAGAAATGTAAGAAATCTTAAAGAATTTGAATTAAAAAAAATTTTAAAATTTACGAAAAAAATTTTAAAAAAAGCAATAAGACTAGGGGGGTCTTCTATAAAGGATTTTTCTAGTAGTAATGGAAAAAAAGGTTCATTTCAGCAAAATTTTAATGTTTATGGAAAAAATAGTTATTCTTGTCCTAATAGAAGATGTAAGACTAAAATTAGCAGAACATCAATTTCTAATCGGGCGAGTTTTTTTTGCTCAAAATGCCAAAAATAATAAAGTTGACCGCTTTAACTTGCCCATATATACAATTTAAAAAATATGCCTAATACAAAATCAGCTATAAGACGTGTCAGAAGAGTAAAAAAACAAACTCAGATTAACAGAATAAGAAAGAGCAAGTATAAGAATGCTGTTAAACAGATGGAACTTTTACTTAAATCAAAAGAAAAAGCAAAAGCAAAAAAAAATTTTTCAAAATTTCAATCAATTCTAACACAGGTTGCCAAATCGGGTGTTATAAGTAAAAAAACTGCCTCAAGAAAAATTTCAAGAGTCTCAAAAAAAATTTAGTTTAGATTATCAATTCCAAGTTGATAAATAAATTTTAAGAAAATCTATATTTAGACTCAACAATCAAAATGTAGAAACATAGTTAGGTGAGTTGCAATTATAATTCTTTATTCTATTTCAACGTTAGTTGTACAACCTAAGTCAATTTATTTTTTATTTTTAATAAAAAATTCTTGCAAAATATTTTAAAAGGGCGTTTATAGAAATTTCTTAATAACATTCTACATGGAAAAAAATATTACAAAAAAACAAAATGCCTATATCTCTGAAGAGGAAAAAACTTTAAATTGGGAAGAGATTCAGGACTCATTTAAAAAGATTTTTGGTAGTGAGGTATATAATAGTTGGTTACAGAAAATTTCTTTAGTCAAAGAATATAACGATTATCTAGTGCTTGGAGTTCCTACAAGATTTTTCAGGGATTGGATTGTGTCAAGATATTTAGACAAAATTTTAGAACAGGTCAAAAGCTTTAAATTAAGTCTTAATAGAATTGAATTTAAAATTATTGAGGAAAATAAGCATAATCAAGAATTTATAAAAATTGATGAGTTAAATAAAGTTACTGAAATAAAAGACTCAATTTTAAATTATAATAGATTAAATCCTAACCTAAATTTTGACAGTTTTATTCAAGGAAAAAGTAATGATATAGCCCTATCATACTCTAAAAAAGTGTGTGAACATTTATCTAGATATAACCCCCTTTACATTTGCGGTGGTGTGGGTTTAGGCAAAACGCATTTATTGAATGCTATTGGATTGGAATTACAAAATGATAATAATGTAATGTTTATTTCGGCAGAGCGATTTATGTATCATTTTATCAAATCGATAAAAAAAAATGATATGGTAAATTTTAAAGATTTTTTTCGAAAATCTTCAGTTTTTATAATTGACGATATTCAATTTATTAGCGGAAAAGAAAGCCTACAAGAGGAGTTTTTTCACACATTTAACAGTCTTATTGATAAAGGATCTCAAATTATAATTTCGGCTGATAGAGTGCCAATGAAATTAGATAGAGTTCAAGATAGAATTAAATCTAGGCTAGCTGGGGGGTTAGTGGTTGATATTGATATTCCAGATTTAGAATTAAAGACTCAAATAATTAAGAAAAAAATTGAAAGCATTCAAAGTCAATTCAAAGAAAATATAGATTTAAGTGATGAAGTAATTAACTACATTGCCAGTGAAAGCAAAACCAACATTAGAGAACTTATTGGTGTACTGAATAGAGTTATAGCTTTTAGTAGAGTACACAACAAAATTTTAACAATTAATGATTGCAAAAATATATTAAAGGATGTTTTCAATCAAATTAAGATTATAACAGTTGATAAAATACAAAATGTTGTTTCAAATTATTTTAATATTGCATTGAGCGAAATGCTTTCTCAAAGAAGATCTCGACCTTTAGCAAGACCAAGACAGATTGCGATGTATTTAGCAAAAAAAATGACAACACGCTCACTCCCAGAAATTGGTAGAAGATTTGCTAATCGTGATCACACAACAGTTATTCACGCAGTTAAAACTATTACTAGGCTTTCCGATCAGGACGATGAAATGAAAAAAAACATTATTCAAATTAAAAGTCTTTTATTGGAACAGTAAATAAATGCAATTTGTAGTTAAAAGAGATATTTTATTAAAATCTTTGAATTTTGTACAAGGTGTTGTTGAAAAAAAAAATACGCTTCCAATATTATCAAATGTTTTACTTCAACTAAAAGATAAAAAATTATCAATTGTTGCTACAGACCTAGATATAATTTTTTATGATGAGATTACTGACGTTAAAATAATGAAGGAGGGGAGTACTACAACTTCAGCAGCAATACTATATGATATTTTAAGAAAAATTTCTGCCAATTCAGAGTTGAATTTTGATTTAAAATCTGAAAATAAGCTTAGTTTAAAAAGTGATAATTCAGATTTTAATCTACTTTGTCTTCCTACAGATAACTTTCCTTCATTTGCAGACGAGTTTGAAGGTCAAGAGATACCTTTAAACAATAGTAGGTTTTTAAAACTTCTAAACAAAACAAAAATATCAATTTCAAATGATGATACAAGGCACTATTTAAACGGAATTTTTCTACACTTAACGGAGTCGCATGGTAGGAATTTTTTAACAGGCGTTGCAACAGATAGTCACAGGTTGTCATCAAGCAGCTTGGAGATAGACAGTCCAACCGATTTTAGTTCATTAATTTTGCCAAGAAAAACAGTTTTTCAATTGTGTTCTTTATTGGCTGAAACCTCTGATAAATTAACAATGCAGACAAGTGAAAATAAAATTAAGTTCATGTTGGGTAATGTGAAATTAATCTCAAAAGTCATTGATGGAAAATTTCCTGATTATAAAAAAGTTGTACCAGCAGCAAATGACAAAACATTAATTGTTTCATCAAAAGATTTTATTAATTCTATCGAAAGAGTGGCCAGTGTTTCACTGGACAGGAAAGAAGGCGTTAAACTGGCTATAAATAAAGATAATGTACAATTGTCAGTTAACAGTGCCAATTCTGGAGAAGGTAATGAAAAAATTAAAGCTGAATTTAATTCTCAAAATATAAATATAAGTTTTAATTCTAAATATTTAATAGATATAGCATCTGAAGTAGAAGATAAAAATTTAAAGATGAATCTAAAAGACTCAGTTTCACCCGTATTAATAGAGGATGTTTCTGATAAAAACAGTTATTACGTCATAATGCCAATGAAAATCTAAACTTGTTTGATTACGGTTTTTTTTTTATTTTTTGCTCTAAAATTGTTGATAGTAAATAGTTCTAAGCCCTCTCGACCCTAAGTGGTTTTCTATTGACTTGAAAAAATGTTATAAAGATTTAATTCTAAATAAAAAATGTCAAAAAATTCTGATTTAAAAAATAAACCAACTTATGGTGCGGACTCAATAAAAGTCCTTAAGGGATTAGATGCTGTAAGAAAAAGACCAGGTATGTATATCGGAGATACTGATGACGGTTCTGGTCTTCATCATATGGTGTTTGAAGTCGTAGACAATTCTATAGATGAAGCATTAGCGGGCCACTGCAAAAATATTACTATTATTATTAATTCAGATAATACCATAACTGTTGAAGATGATGGAAGAGGTATTCCCGTTGATATGCATAAAGAAGAAAAAATGTCTGCTGCAGAAGTAATCATGACACAATTACATGCAGGAGGTAAATTTGACCACGACTCTTACAAAGTATCCGGTGGTTTACATGGAGTAGGAGTTTCCGTAGTTAATGCTTTGTCAGAAAAATTAGAATTAAATATTTTTAGAGATGGAAATGAATATAAAATTGAATTTAAAAATGGAAATTCTACCAAACCACTAAAAAAAATTGGAAAAACTAAAAAAAATGGAACTCGAATTAATTTTTTACCATCAAAAGAAATATTTTCATCTATTAAATTTAGCGCAAATACTATTGAAAAAAGAATTAGAGAACTTGCTTTTTTAAACAAAGGAATAGCAATAAAATTAATTGATAATACTTTAAAAAAATCAAAAGAAATTATTCATAAATATGACGGAGGAATTATTGAATTTGTAAGGCACATAAATAAAAAAAAACCTATTTTAGTAAATAAAAACGAAAAAGAGGTATTTAAAAAACCAATTTATGTCACCGCGTCTAAAAGTAATGTTATAGTTGAGTGTTCATTTGAGTGGAACGCTGCTTATTCAGAAGAGGTATTACCGTTTACAAACAATATTCCTCAAAAAGATGGTGGTACACATTTACTGGGTTTTAGAAGTGCTTTAACTAGAGTAATCAATAAGTATACAGCTGACAGGAATAATAAAAAAAATAAAATTACGTTATCAGGCGAAGATATTAAAGAAGGATTAACTGCAGTTTTATCTATTAAAATGCCAGACCCTAAATTTTCTTCTCAAACAAAAGATAAGCTTGTCTCTTCAGAAATAAGAAATATTGTAGAACATGTTATTAGCGAAAAAGTCTCAACTTGGTTTGATCAAAACCCCTCTGTCGCAAAAACAGTTATAGAGAAAATTAGTCAGGCAGCTATGGCTAGAGACGTAGCAAGAAAAGCAAGAGATAGTGTTAGACGTAAAGGAACTTTTGAATTATCGGGATTGCCAGGTAAATTAGCAGACTGTCAAATACAGAAAAGAGAAGGAACAGAATTATATATAGTTGAGGGAGATTCAGCTGGTGGATCAGCTAAGCAAGGCAGAGTGAGAGAATATCAAGCCGTATTACCTTTAAGAGGAAAAATTTTAAATACTTATGTTAATGGAAAGACTAACGGGGAAGATCAGGCCACAAAAGCCTTATCTAAAATGATGTCCTCAAATGAAATTGTGACATTAATTAACGCACTCGGAACAGGTTCGAAGGATTTTAATATTGAAAATTTGAGATATGATAAAATAGTAATAATGACTGATGCTGATGTAGATGGATCCCATATAAGAACTTTACTGCTAACTTTTTTTAATAATTATCCATTCAATCAATTAATTGAAAATGGACATATTTACTTAGCTCAACCTCCATTATTTAAAGTTACAAAAGCAAATAAGAGTGTTTATATTAAAGACGAAAATGAATTAGAAGAGTACATTATAAAATCTGATAAAGTTGATAAAAAGATTAAAAAAGGAAGCGCTGATTACAAAAAATTTATACAAGAACAAAGAGAAAAATTATCAATTCAACGTTTTAAGGGATTAGGAGAAATGAATCCGGAAGAATTATGGGAAACAACATTAAATCCAGATAATAGAACAATGCTTAGAGTTCAGTATTCCAAGGGAACCAAAGAGAAATCAAAAGAAGATCAAAAAATGATAAAAGTTTTAATGGGAGATGAAGTTGCTCCAAGAAAAGAATTTATAACTAATAATGCCCTAGATGTTGCTAATTTAGACATTTAAATCCAATGGACTTTTCAACTCTCTTTCGTACAAAAGAGAATTTAAATCTAGATAAAAATACACTCACAATATTAAGATATATCGCTATATTTGGCCAATTTTTAGCGATAAATATCGTTTTTTATTTTCTTGAATTAGATCTTCCAATCAAAGAAAGTTATCTGATTATTTTTATTGGCTTACTGACAAATATTTTTTTGCAAATTAGAGTTAAAGTGAATCAACTCAAAGACACTTATGCTTCATTTTTTCTTTTATATGATTTAATACAATTAAGTTTCCTTTTATATTTGACTGGTGGAATTATAAATCCATTTTCATTCTTATTAATTATACCAGCTATAGTTTCTTCAACATTCCTTAGCATGGGAACGACTATAATATTAAGCGTAATAACTTCATTTATGCTTTTTTTACTTACTCATTTTTATTTACCTTTACCTGGAATTGACGTGAATGCATTTATTGTACCAAGTTTTTATAAATTTGGAATCTTAACGTCAATTCTAATTGGTCTAATATTTTTAAGTTACTTTGGAATTAGATTTTCAGGAGAAACAAAAAAAAGATCTGAAGCGTTAAATAAATTGCAGGAGGTAATATCTAAAGAATACGAATTAGAGTCATTAGGAGGTCAAGCTGCTGCTGCAGCACATTCATTAGGAACACCTTTAGCAACAATAAGTGTTGTGGCAAAAGAATTAAAAAAAGAAATTGGTAACAACAAAGAAGTCTCTAAAGATATTGATTTACTTATAAGTCAAACAAAAAGGTGTAGTGAGATTTTGAAAAAGATTTCAAAAAAACAAATTGAAGAAGATTATTTTTTAAGTTCTATTAAAATAGAGGATTTATTGGAAGAGATAATTAATTCATTTAAAGAAACTTCATCAAAACAGATTAATCTTTTGGTTGAGGAAGACTTAAATAAAATTAACATTCAAAGGACACCAGAAATAATTTATGGTCTAAGAAACTTTATAGGAAATGCTGTTAAATTTTCTAAAAGTAAAGTTGAAATTAGTTTGAGAAGTAATAAAAAAATAATAGAAATAGAAATAAATGATGATGGGCCTGGAATACCAGAAGATATAATAAATAAAATTGGGGAACCTTATATTAAATCAAAATCAAAAAATTTAATTCAAAATTCAGGCTTAGGATTAGGGACATTTTTAGGAAAAACTTTATTAGAAAAACAAGGTGCAAAATTAAAATTTGAAAGAAATGGTAAATTAGGAGGTGCCTTTGTAGTTTTAAGTTGGAGTCCAAATATATTTATTTACGTCTAAATTCAAATACATAAGAAAGAATTTTATAGGTCAATTTTGCCACTAGAAAATTATAAGAGCTGAAACCTTTAATAGGTGACAATTCATTAATATCAGCTCCGATAATATTTGAATTTTTAGCTGCAATTTTTATAATATTTAAGGTTTCATCCCACAATAATCCTCCAGGTTCAGGCGTACCAGTTGCTGGCATAATGCTAGAGTCCAATCCATCAACATCAAATGTTAAGTAAACAGTTTTATTTTCAATCATCTTTTTAAATTTTTTTAAGTTCCATTTGAATTTATCTTTGGCCCAAAAGATATCAATTCGATTTTTATTTTTTTTCAAAAAAGGTAATTCACTCTTAGAAATATTTCTAATACCAAATGAAATAACAGAAACATTTTTATGGTCTAGACACCTTTTTATTGCTGAAGCATGTGAAAACTTTTCACCATTATAACTTTCTCTTAAATCTGCATGTGCATCAAAATGTAATAAGCAAATCTTTTTATACTTTTTTATAAATGGTGAAATACATCCAGGAGTAATTGAATGTTCACCACCTAAAGTTATTGGAAAAAGTTTTTTGTCTAAAATTTTTCGATTTATTTTAGACATTTTATTAAGAGCTTTTCTAATATTTCTATCAATTTTAAATGGCTTTAAAGTCTTAATACCTATTTTTTTGTATGGCTCACACTTTAGCTCTTCATCATAAAGCTCTACTTGATGTGAAGCTTTAATAATTTCCTTTGGTCCATTTTTAGTTCCACCACCATAACTGACAGTTTTTTCAAGGCCGAAAGGAACAACTACAACCTTTTCTTTAAAATTAATTTTATTATCAATTCCTAGAAAGCCAAGTTTATTTGAAAGATATTTCACTATTTAAATATTTTTGAGAAATTTTTTCTATTTCTATTTTTCCAATTAGCTCTATGATAAGCATCGCTTGCTATTAGAGGTAAAACACTCGTTGCCTCTGCAAATACCATTTGTTCTTTTGTAACGTCTACCTTTCCCCACGAACTTGCTTCTTTTAATGTGGAACTACTGCAAGCTCCATCGCGGGTGTCTGCAACAGTAATTTGAATAGCATATTTGTGCATGTCCACTTTTTTCCCTAGTAGCTCTGCACAAACAACGGTATCCTGAATAAAATTTTTTGGTACTCCTCCACCCACCATAAGTAAACCAGATTGTTTAGATTGTAATTTAATTTCAGTCAACTCTCTAAATTCTCGAATAGAGTCTATAGTCATGTGCTTATCTGGATTTTGCTCCTGATGCATCACTAGGCCAAATCCTGCTGAACTATCAGTAAAAGCTGGGCAAAAAATTGGAACATTATTATCGTAAGCAGTCTCTATGAGTGAACCTTTTTTCTTCCCATTAATCTTTAAATATTTTCCAAGTTCTTTTATAAATTCTCTTGAAGTATATGATCTTGGTTCTAGAGTATTAGCAATGTCGCAAATAGCTTTATCACAGGCTTGAAGCTCTTCCTCATCGATGTAAGTGTCGTAAATTCTATCAATATAATTTTTTCTTAGCTCAGTATCATCTTGAAATTGAGAGCCTTGATAGTGTTTAAAGCCCAAAGCTTCAAAAAAATCCATGTCGATTATAGAGGCGCCCGTCGCAACAATTGCATCAATCATATTATTTTTGACTAAATCTGAGTATAAATCCATACAGCCTCCTGCAGATGTTGATCCAGCTAATGTTAAGAAAATTGAGCAATCTTTGTCAGAAAGCATTTCATTGTAAATACCAGCTGCTCTAGCCGTATCTCTAGAAGTGAATGACATTTTACTCATCCCATCAATTATTTTTCTAGCATCAAACGATTTGATGTCTATATGTTCAATCGGACTTTCGAGAAGCTTTTTCTTATTATGCCCTATATTAGGACTATTTTTTTTATCCATTAAGCAACTAAAGAATCAACTTTTTCATTTGATTCTTCGTACGAAGACATAATTGGTTTATCAGTCACTTCAAATATTTCATTTGAATAAAAGCCATTAAAATTTGTTCTAAAAGTTAAACCATAAGCACCAAGCTGACCTAATTCTATATAGTCGCCTTCTTTTATATTATTTGGCAATAAGAAAGGCCCTTTCATATAATCCAAGCTATCACATGTCGGACCAAAGAAGCTAAAAGACGTTAATTTTTTTGATTGAACTCTGCCATCTGTAATCATTTTTGAGGGGAAAATAAAATTAGGAACTCCAGCATCAAATAAGGATCCGTACGTACCATCATTTATATATAGGTTTTGTTTTTTTCGTAAAATTATTTTTACAATAGTAGAACCACTCTCAGCTACAATAGACCTACCTGGTTCACAATAAATTTCTGGCATTTTATTTAACTTTAAATTTCTAATACTTTTCTTAATTTCCTCCATGTATTTTACTAAAGGTTCAGGTTTCAAGTCAGGATAAATTGCAGGAAAGCCACCACCGATATTTATAACATCTGGAGTAATTTTTGTTTTTTTTATAATATTACCTATTTCACGTAGTCCTTTAGAGTACGAAATTTTTTCCATGCATTGTGAACCTACATGAAAACTAATTCCTAATTTTTTTGAATATTCTTTGCACAATCTAACAAGCCCTAAAGCTTCAGAAGGAAGAGCTCCAAATTTTCTAGATAAATCTATTTCAGCGTGTTCATTTGAGATTGCTATTCTTACAAATAAATTTAGGTCTTTTGCTTGATTGGTGGCATCAAGAATTTTTCGTAATTCATCTTTGTTATCAAGAGAAAAACTTTTTACGCCATAATCAAAGTAGGCAGATGCGATACTCTCTTTACTCTTAATAGTATGCATGAAATGTAAATTAACATCAGAGCTTATCTTTTTGATTAATTTGATTTCATTCAAAGAAGCTACATCAAAATCTTTAATACCGTTTGAAAGTATTTGTTTAATTACTTTTTCGTGTGGATTAGTTTTTACAGCATATAAAATTTTGCCAGGAAAATTCTTTTTAAAAAAAGTGACAGATTTTTTTATTTCTTCTGGCCGTATACAGTATACGGGGTAATCTGGTTTTAATGTGTTAACTAATTCGTTAAC
>CERI01117031.1_pt1 | contig 10413 bp, 14 predicted proteins | sample 350261 | NCBI WGS metagenome assembly CERI01 (sample SAMEA2620979, study PRJEB7988) | marine metagenome | isolation source: saline water (ENVO:00002010), including
GGCTACCTCAACCCTCCACCCTCAACCCGAGTCAGACACAATTATCATCATGGAGGATGACGAACAATCGCTCCGGCTCCGGCTTCAGAGGGGCGGCGGCTAGTGAACCCTCCTCCCTCACCACCACGCTGTCTCAGCCGTCGCATGATTTTTCACATCAATCATACCGCAATCCACACAACAACGATTTCGTTGATGATGATGTAACGCCGCCGCTGGCTGATGTGGATGATGTATTGACGCATATAATTCAGGCCCCCCGTACGTATGCCGATCAAGGCAACCAAGACTCAAGGTCAAGCGTAATGGATGTAGCCCGTGACTTACAAAAGCTAATATCAAAATTAAAAATAGAACCTCGTACAGATTTATTATATAAAATTTCAATATGTTATAATACAAATTATAATATTGATAACGGTAAAGAATATTCTAAGTATATTATTTATTTTCCTCCTAATAAATCGTTAGAAGATTATACACATTATACACCAGTTGATGTAGAGCATGATCCCCTTTTTTCGATCTTGGGGGAAGATCGCGAGTCTGAGGAAAAGGCGCTTTCTCTAATAATTGATTGGCTAACAATACAGGTGACAAATCAGAGAGAAGAGATCGGCCCCAAGTTTGAGTGGTTAGGGTTAGACGTCCCGGACATTCTGGCCGACGCGGATTTAGAACAAATATATGATTCTATTTTATCTACCATAGAAAATTCACTCAATAAGAATAAGATAATAAAATTTGTAAAATCTTTACAACTTCAAGAATTAAATCCAAAGGTAATTCCCAATCAAATTCATCAACAAGTTTCACAACCACAAGCTCCAAATCCTGAAGACCAAGCGATCGATAGTATGAGAAATTTTGTTACCGCACTGGCAAAACAGGATGGGGGCACAGAAATTATCTTAATGACTACTCTTATTTCTGGACTTCTCGGATCTAAAATGATGCAAATTGCAAGAACAACCGCGACTATAATTCCTATAATAACATTATCATTTTATATTATAAAAATAACATATGCTAGACTTGCTGCTAGAGCTGAGCAAGAGACATTAGAAATATTAGGAGAAGATAGTTTTAATGACGTTAAAAAGAATATTATCGAGGCTTTTAAACAACGTTATTTACATATAAAAACAGTCAGTGATGAAGCGCAGAGGGATATAGCAAACAAATTTAACGAATGTATAAAGTCCTTGGATGAGGCTACAAATCAAGTAAAGTCAGGGGAGGCAGCTAAGAGTGCTGAGGCAGTATTGCATCGTGCGATCAACACTATTGCATTCTTACATACACGAGAAGCATTGCAACCTCGGGAGCGGCAACACGTGATTTTAGAAGCGCTACATAAAACAGTGGATTTGATGTTTCTCCATAGCGGCCTTCCTTTAAAGGCTATTAGTTATCTAAGTCGTATGTTTAGTAGGCGTATTATGGGACAGGGGGTGAGAATAGACCCGTCTCGAAATATAAAACGGCCTGCACGGTGGCACCAACAGCGCCAGTGGGACAGGGCCGAGCACCAGCGGGTGAGGGACGAGCGCCAGCGGGAGATGGGCGAGCGCCAGCTAAACTACGATGAGGACGAGCACCAGCGGGAGAGTGTGCGACCGCGGTCGCGGTCGCGGTCGCGGTCACGGTCGCGGTCACCGCCAGTAAATAAATGGAACCTGGGCCCGGCCTCCTTCTCCCTCCCCCGGCCTCCTTCTCCCTCCCATAATGGTCCCTGAATAGTTATTTTATCAATCTTTTAATTATTGGATATATAAAAAAAGGAGTCCCTAATTCCGTAACAATTGCACTAATCCACATTATTTTCCAAAATTTGGGGGGCATTGGAACATATACCTTATCTAATAACATTGTACCACGACTAACTGTGGCTCCCCATATTAAATGCACGCTGGCAGCAATTAATCCAGAAAACCAATGCATATTATTTGGCGGAAAAGCACATACTAATATACAAGGTATACCGTGAGCAATGCCATTGTACATAATATGAAAAATTAATAGGCTTTCCATTTTTAATAGTGTAGCCAATTGTCTAAAAGCTGTAGGATCTAAGAATGGAGCACTATTAAATGAAACAAATATTCCCCATGTTGTACAAAATAAGACTGGATATATTTGAGAAACATAACCAGTTGCTACTATAGCCGATCCATACAAATTACATAACGTAAACCCGCTATCACTTTTTGGCATAATTCTTAATAATGATTCTAACGGAATTAATCCTAATTTTGGCATATTATCTTACCTTATTTTTTTCGCTTTATTTTAATTTTTTTATTCATTAAAATAAAATCGCTCGATTATTTTTTATGATATCTCTTTCTAACCAACAAACTATCCTTTTTATTTGACTTAAAATGTAAATACCAATGTAACGCGGTAACAATTGATAAAGAACCAATCCGATGTAAAAAATATTCATTCAATGGAAATAATAATGGATATAATAGTAGTAAAATTAATCCTACCTTAGAATATAATGATACATAAAGAGGGGGTAATAATATAAACCAAATAGTTAATAAAATAATATAACTTGTTATCCAAAATTTATCTATTTTTAATAAAATACCATTATTAAATTTAAAATTTTTGAATTTGAACGTTATTAGTAAATAGGTTAGAATAAAATATGCAAAAATATTATTTTTATTAATAGTATATTGAACAATCAATAATATCAATATATTTAAATATAAAAATAATGGTAATATTTTTTCATTTACAAATTTATTGGAAATATTCAGTAGTGTAAATGCACTAACTTGAATGAGTATTGTTTTATAAAACCAAGAAATAGGATAATAAATATAAATTGGGATTATTAATGAAATTAAAATGGCTACAAAATTCAATATTATATATATTGATCTTAACATTTATATAATTACTAAATATTATCTAAATATCTATTTTTTATATGAAACGGTATTCCTATTAAAGTGTCAACAATTACTATTATATATGTATATTTGTATTTATTGTATAATAAGGCAGCAATAACAAAAAACATTATGGCGTGTATTGGTCTCATAAAATCCCACCAAATGTTTTGATTAAATGCTCCATTTTTTCTGCTCTTAGTAAAGTATAAATACATTGTACCTATAGATGCTAAAAAATAAAATACAACAAAGATAAGTCTATAAATAGAATTGTATAAAAAATAAGTAAGGGCTGCAAGAAATAGACGTACAATGATACACAAAGCATAATAAAGTTTGACAGTCATATAATTATAATATATATTTATTTTTGTTGGAGTGGAGAGAGTAAGGGACTATAATAATTTGAAACTGTAAACTATGTGCCAGCAATATACGATACATTTGGCGCAAACAACAACAATGACAATGACAATGACAATGACAGCATCCATAATATTGACATAAACCATAAACTCATTTGAGGATAATGCGGAAAATATGAAATATTTTGTTGCTGAATAAAATATTTTTTATTATCTTTGTAATTATGTAATATTTTCAAGTTATTACATGCTTTCAAATATTCATTTTCATCAATATGTGGCGAAATGCTTTCTATTAATTCTAATAATTCATTTAAGGCATTTATAAATTGTTTATCTTCGTTGTCGACTAACATGTTGATTTGTTTATTTGATGTTAGATAGGGAGTTGTACAAAATATAGCTTTACTGGGGATGTTTCAATTTTATAAATTATATTTATTAATTTTTGTTTATATTATATATATTATATGTCCAAAAATATTGTATATTTCACATTTATTATTGTATGTCTAATAATAAGACAAATTTATACTTCATATTTACAAGTAAGTTTTAATTCATATTTATTATTATTTGGTCTTTTATATATTATAACATACTATCTAACAAAAAAAACGAATTTATCCTTATTTATTGGTTTAATAGTGATTATGGGAAGAACCATTTATAGATATACATTTATTCATTCAGTTGATAATTTACATATTCAAAATACTATACTATTTATCTTTGGAATCAGTTTACCTTTCTTAGTAAGTAATTATAAAAAATATTTTAATAATAATTACATAAATGGAATTAATTTTGTGGGATTGGTTTATATAATGATCAGTTATACAGAGTACATAATGCATAAATATATTATGCATTGTGATAAAGATTCAAAGTCAACTAAATTAATTAAAAAAATACCATATTTGGGAAACGAATTTATTGATACTTGCGAACATCATATACAACATCATTTGGATGTTGAAAAAGACATGCATATAGATGAACCATCATTTGAAGCAGCATTATATATGGGATGGGATATAATGATTTATTTATTTCCAATCACAATTGCAATTATGACTATAAATAAATATATAACAAACTTTAATATATCATACCGAATGATTGTATTAGTATCATTCGTACTATGTTTTATATGGCAATATATTTGGAATAAAGTGCATGTGAAAATGCATAATATTGAAAATAACTATTCTATAAAAAAGGGACCGTATGATCAAGGATTATTTGATTTAAATCTTGTTACACGCGTTTTATTTACAAATCATGCGAATCACCACATTCAAAAAGGATATAAAAAAGGCAATTATAATATTATCTTTCTGGGTGCAGATGAATGGTTATATTCTAATAATAAAACTCCTGATAATACTGAATACTGTAAAACAAATAAAACAGATAAAGTATGTCAATAAATATATTCTAAATAAAATAATTATATATATATAACAGCGTAACACATGGCCTCCATCGTCGTCACTCCAAACACCCTACCCGCCGCCTCTCCCGTATTGTCAAGAGAATTTTCTCTTTTTGAGCAAGATTTATATAGTATTTGGGGGGGTGAAAAACCCTGTATCAGAATATTTAACACGCGGGGCAAAGAGAGAAAACGTTGCAATAACAGAAAAATATGAACCAAACGAAAATGATAAAATAAAAATATTGTCACTACCTAACGACAATTTACAATTAAATTCTCTTATTGTTCACGCGACACTACTAATTGAATCTTCTTTCTCAAGAAGAATGCATATATTTACAGGAGCGTGCATGTATTTATTACCAATGATAATATATGATGTTAATTATTTTATAATATCATTTTGTATGTTATTATTTGGCTGCAGTATATTTGTATTAAATGATAAATTAATGGGGTATGGTTCTGCTCTATTTCATTTATTACTTATTCCATATCATAAAAATATTATTACTTATATTAATAAATATTAACTTAAGGGGCCAACACTGCTGCCGTCTGGTCTTTCCAAACGAAAGTTAAAAAGAATTTCTTTAAGTTTTAATTTATGCTTATGTACAATATATTTAACATATTTTTCTGATACAATTCTTCCGTGTGTTTTTCTGAACTCTGCTATTTCATCTATTCTTTTACCGTATAAATGTGATTTATCATAATGCGCAATAGCGAATCTATCATTATAGCCTTCCCAGCGACCTTCATTTGGAATAAAAATATCATTTTCATTATCTAATTCTTTAACAGGTAGTGAGTATAGAAACTTGGTATCAGGCCTAATAAACATAACATACTTAATTCTATTGCCTTCTTTTACAAAATTATCAACCATTTCAAGAGCGCTTTTTTTTGATTTTAAAGCACACAAATGATTTCTTACTAAATGTGGTTCCCATTCACCACCGTGTCTCGAATTACCTCTATTTTCATAGACATCTTTATAAAAATAATCATCCATATTAATACTTTCTATAAAATCATTTTGATTTTCTATTTTATAAAAATCAGGTTTTAATAATTTATATTCTTCATAGTCTATATCTTTATTTGATGTTTCGCCCCAAACTTTTTGTTTATTATCATTTGTTTTCCAAGTATGCATAAATGTCTTGTAAGATAGATTATTATCTTTCAAAACATTGAATATAAAATCAAAATGCGTCTCGTAAACTTTTTTTGTAGATCTAGTTAACCCAAAATAGACTATCGCAAAATCGTAATACATATATAATATATTAAATAGTATTTTTTTTTTAAATAATATTAAAGATATAAATATATTATTCATTAAAATGAAAATACCTTTTCTTAAATTCATTCACAGTGGTCTTCTTACAGGCATGCCTTCCTTGTTATATAATCCTTATACTAAATTATCGCTAAATGTTCCATTAACGATAAGTCCAAATAGTTTGTATATAAATTTCAAATTAACAGATAAAGAATCCAGTTATATAAATGAGTATATTAAAGAACAAAGCTCGTTAGAATTAGTACCAATTAGTTTGTTTCCAAATGAAAAAGCAAGAAATTATTTAAGTGTAAACATTTACAATTGCACAAGTCCAGTATTTTTGAATGATAATGTGTCAACGACCCGATGCGAGATAAATACATATGTGAAAGATCGAGATGGAAATTATGGTACGGTTATATTAGATTATTTGAGCAATGGTCTTTCAATGGATCCGGTCAACATATTCAAACAAAAAGACAAGACAAATTATTTGAAAAAAGACAAAAATAATTTTGTAATCAATTGTGAATCATCCGGATCAGATAATATATTTTTAAATTTACAATTTTGTAACATAAATGCTACCTTATTTAAATTGAATGATCAATTAACAAAATATAGTGATTTTATTTACTATAAAAATGGTATATATGATAAATTGTATTATGATAATACGCTAGTTGATGCAGTTACATTGGCTCCGTTTTATTATGAAGATTTTGAATTTAATTATATAGATTTGTCTTTTAATAATTTTGACAGTATGTTTTATTTTAATGAATCTATTAAATTTGTTGGATCAATGTGGAATAATTTATATAAATTGTAATATAATATTGAATATAAAATGTTGTCAATATTATATATTATGGTATACGATCCTTCATTAGCGGGTGTGGCAAAAAAAGTAAATTGTGAAAAGATGGTTTGTCGAAAATGTTATGCACGATTGCCGTTACGAGCATCTAATTGTCGGAAAAAGAAATGTGGGCATTCAAATCAGCTTCGCTTGAAGAAAAAACTTAAGTAATTAATGAAATACAATATTATCATTTTAAAAAAATATACAGTTACAGTAAATATTATGATAAGTAAAAATATATCATATTCATTTATTTCAAAAATATTAAAAAACTTTTATACTCCCTCTCGCCCTCACACTCACACTCATCTAAATAAGAAATATAATTTATCAATCAAAAAAGATATACAATTTGATAAAAAAGACGAAATAAATTTATATGAATATTTCAAATTGCCAGTAAAAGAAAGAAATAATTATAAAATGTTTTAGTTCTACTTTAATATTTTAATTAATTCTTTCATTTCTTGAACTCCATATCCACAACAACCACCAATGAACACTTCTTTGAAAGATAATTTATTTAGAAAACTATGTAAATTATTTTCTGTAATATTTTTATTCACTTTGAAACTTTGTAAATTACTTACATCACTTTCTTCGGCATATTTTTTTTCATTTATTTTATTACATAAAAATCCAAATTTTTTATTTTCAAAATTTTTATCTTTTAAATGGTTATCATAGAAACTTACTAAGTCAGGAAAACTACAACAATTGAAAAAAATACCATAAATATTCAAGTCAAAATATTTGTCTATGTTTTTTTCATTACTTTCATTTATGTATAATGAAACAATTATATCTGTTTTTTGATCATATTTCTTAATGATCTCACAAATTTTTTTTACATGTTTGAAATCTACTGAAGTTTCAATTATATAATAATCCACTTTTCCCTTGAAAATATTGACTAATTCATCATAAAAATTACAAAAATTATCATCAATATCTTTGTAATGGTAACTCGGGAAATAAGGAGGCAATGATCCGCATATTTTTGTATTATTTTTATTTCTAAATTGTTCTATTACATTGATCGTTTCAATGCACAATTCTTTCCAATTATTTAATTTTGTAGGAGTAAAGCAATAATTACAAGTAGTAATATATTCACAACCCAAATTTATGTAATCTTGATATAGTTTTTCAATAAACGGCTTATCATTTTTTATAGCATATTGACCATAATCCGGGTATTTTTTATTTATTTCAAATATCATTCCGCCATCAAATATATTTATTATCATTTATATTAAATATATTTAATATTTTTATTAATTGACGCTGCTATTTTATATGGTTGTATACGCAGTTCCTAATAAATAATCTGCTCCAGGAAATACAATATTATAGTTTCCTTTTCTTTTACCTTTACGTATATGATGTAGTTTATGATTCCAAATCATCCAACGAATATAAAAATTATTTTTTTTTTTATCAATATATGATTTAAATAAATGATATTTACATCTTTTAGAAGGATCTTCATTATGAATATATGGATGTATTGAATTCCATATTATTATCATAAAAAATAAAAATGTTACAAATAATAAAATAGAATATAATACATATTCTGTATTTTTTGTAAATTTTTTTAATACAAATAAATATATCATGAATATTACAAAAGCAATATAACATATTTCAATATCAAAACATAAATTTTGTTGATTATCCATTTCAGGCGATTCTGTAAGATCGAATGTTTTTATATTTGTTGATGTATGATGTAATATATGATCTCTACCGATTGATGTTGTTGGTTGATGCATAATAAATCTATGTCCAATATATTCTGTGAATGTAAAAATCAAATATATAATAACAGTTATTATGATGTATATATAAATTTTATTCATATCTTATATATTCATATCTTATATATTAATTCTTTATTATAAAACTAAACGAATTTACTATTATTGATAGTTATATTGCATTACAAGTTATATGCTAATTTTATTATTGTTCAAAAATGCAATATATTTTCCAATTATATTGAAATACTTTTTTTTTGTCTTTTTACTTCGGTTTTTATTTCCTACACTGATTCTGGTAAAATGCATAAAATTAGAATATTTCTCATTTAAAATATCTGAATGTCCATAATTTTCTATTTTTTTTTTATATATTTTACATTTATTATCCGGATTATTTAGATTTTCTGGAATTAATTTGAAAATAGGTATAAATGGAAGTCCAAAAGGATTATATGTTATTTTATATGATTTTAAAGCATATATAAATGATACGCTTTTGTAATTAGATATATTATATTTGCTCTTTTGTCTTTTTAAATCTGTATTTACCGGATCTAATAAAAACACATTGTCTATATTTTTGTAATTACACTGATTGAATAATGTTGTACACCCAGACGAATGTCCTAATAAATTTACGGTTTTGTATTTTGGTTTTAAACTATCAATAAAAGATTGATTGATTGTACTTTTATAGGGCACATCATAAATATCTATACTATGGTTTTGAAGATTGCTAATAAATTCGCTGTAAATATTTGAATCAAAAAAATTGCTTCCTCCTGTAAAAAATATTAAACTGTGATTGGCATTGACTGCGGGTGCTGATGCTGGGGCTGGCATGGTCGGATTAGGAATTTTGTTAATATTATTATAGACATTTTGAGAAGTCATTATATTTTTCATTAAAAAGGTATAAAAAAATAAGTTCATTAAACTTAATTATAAAAAATATAATAAATTTTGACTTTTAATAAATTTAAAATTGAAACTTATTCTCTCTCAATATTATATTATTATATCTGACACACAATATGAATATGAGTTTGAGTTGCAAGAATGAGAATCACGGCGAGGGTGATGTTGTTTTAAAAAGGCCTAATACAAATACAAACAAAATTCATTCTTTTATTGACGATAGTATAAATTATTATGACAATAATAAGTGCCCGAGAACTCCTAGGATGAGGCGGACAAGTAGAAATTTTGAAACTGAAAGAGAATATATTTTACATGATCGTTTATTAAATTTCTATAAATTTAGAGGTCAGGAAATTGCCGAAGTGCATAATATTGTTGTCAATCAAAAAAAACGATATAATATGATTAAAAAAATGATGGTTTCCAAATTTGGTTGTGATTTTGGAGAATTATTTACAAATAGTATTTTTAAAGAATTTTTGAAATCAAAAAGAGGAATGCCAAATTATCACTATGAAAATAGCGATTTGCCGTTATTACCGTCTAAACTATCATGTAGTTATATAATTAATAATCTACAAAAAAAATATTATTATAAATATAGAGACCCAAGAGTTTCTGAGTATGATGCGATGGAACTGGTTCCTTATTTGCAAGGAGGTTATGATATTCTTTCTAACGGAGGACAAAAATATATTTTGATATCTTCTTGTAAATTTGAAATTCCAGATCCGGAAAATGAAAACGAATAATGTTTAGGTCATTTCATAATTGACAATAATAAAATAATATAATAAATGCCCCCCTCCCTGCCCCTCCTCGGCAGCAAGTTAGTGGGACGCTCTCCCC
>CERI01116819.1_pt1 | contig 10410 bp, 10 predicted proteins | sample 350261 | NCBI WGS metagenome assembly CERI01 (sample SAMEA2620979, study PRJEB7988) | marine metagenome | isolation source: saline water (ENVO:00002010), including
TCATAAACAAGACGCAAAGCCGGGCTCTGACACCTTCCGGCGCTTAGCCCGGTTTTAGAATTTCTGGATATTTTCTGCCATAAAATAGGACTTATGATATATCCAACAAGCAAATCCAGTACTTGCCTCGCTTGCTGTGCATTAACCATATCCATGTTAAGCGTTCCACAATTTCTCACCGCACTTTGCAATGCGGGCTTTGTGATTTCATGAAATATCATCCGTTTAGTAGTATTAATAGGAAGACCGAAGAGTTTACAAATATGCCAGGCAATGCCTTCGCCTTCCCTATCATCATCAGTAGCGAGGATTACCTCGCTAGCTTTCACAATTTCCGAACGCATTTTAGATATGTGTTTTTCCTTTTCTTTCAAAACCGAAAAGGTTGGTTTGAAATTATTTTCAATATCAATGCATTTTAGACCCATTTCGGTTGCTAGATTTTGGATATGACCATAACTGGCTATACACTTATAACCGGGACCCAGATACTCTTCTATTTTTTTACATTTGGCGGGTGATTCCACTATAACAAGCTTAAGCGACATTTGTAGTATAAAAAATATGTAATTAATTATTTTCAATTTAATTAAAATTGAAAATAAATAACTATTAAGTATGCATATATATATCGAAGAACACAATGTCTAATGAAGATTGGGATCAATTCATAATTATAGACGAACAACCATATTATAAAAATTTGTATAAAAATAAAAATTTGTATTGTTTTAAAACTCCTACAATAGAAATAGAGAAAAATACAAATGAAGTACCCGATGATTTTAGTGTTAATGACGCAATAAATAATAGTAAAAAGAATAATTCATATATAGAACTCTTTATGAATACAAGTGCGAGTTTTGTAAGAAGATTTATATTTTCATTCTGTTATCTTGGTATTAAATATATATATACTATATAAATGAAAAGAGAAATAGTAGTATTTGGTACAATAACTTTTTTAGTTATGGATATTTATAATGACGGTAAATATTCCAAGAAGTTAAAAAAATATAACAAGCATTTCAAAATATTAGTGGTTCTTTTTTTTGGTTTATCGTTACATTTATTTACAAAAAAGCACCCAGAACACACATATAGTACAGTATCCCATATGAATGGTATGATCAAATATTTGCCTATCAATAAAGAGTCGGCAGATTTACTAACCCCTATACTATCTATGGCAGATAGGGACAATACTATATATAAGGCGACTACACCACCCCAGGTTAAACGCATGCATAAATCAGGAAATTCTAACACAAGAAGCGTAAGCGGTACAAAGAAAAAATATATAGCGGCACAGCAAGATTGGAAATGTAAACATTGTGGTGCTCAATTAGATGCTTGGTATGAAGTAGATCATATTTTGAGGTTGGAGTATGGCGGTTCTAATCATGTTACTAATTTGGTGGCCCTATGTAGAAATTGTCATGGTAAAAAAACTACACTAGAAACTTTATAATAATAAATATTATATTAATATAAATGAACAGTAACCTAATAATATTTTTCTTGATATTTTTCTTTATTCTATTATATATTTTAGCAAAATCTAGATCACTTATATTCTTTGGTTCAGTTTTTTCAATGATAGTAACCCTTACGTTTTTATATATTTTCACATTCATAAAAGGTTTTCAAAATAGAATATTAAAAGTGTTAATATTTATATTTTATGTTATATCTGCCGTTCTTTTTAGTAATATAGAACCCAATAACAGATACATAAAAGGATTAAATAATTCATTTATGTCGTACTACTTATGGAGTTTAGGTTTTATTTCTGTTATTATAAGTTGTATTTATCCAAGTAAATATAATGAAGCTAAAAAGAATTTTTATATCAGATTTGGAGTAGCTTTTAATTTATTAGTATTTTTTGTGTTTTTCGTATTTGCTTTATCTGAATATATTAGTGCAAAATATTCGAAAACTAAATTATTCTGTATAGCTGATGATTCAAACAAAACCAATTTTGAGAAAAAGTATTGTTTTCTTCTCGAAACGGTACTTGGCGAGGAATTTAATAGAATAGACGAAAGCAAAGATAGTTTGTTAAGTAATGTATTTGGAACTAAAAAAGATAATGTAAGTAATGGACAGTTAATAATACTTTTAATTATATTTATTGTAATTTTAGGCGGTATAGCTTCAAATATAGAAGTTGTTATTGACAGAATTAAGATGGATAGATTTTCTTACGTGAATCTAATTTATTTGATTATTTTGTACATACCATGTTTATTTTTAGATATTATTAGATTCTTAAACAAGGAATTTAAAATAGCTAAAAACGAGACTATTTTGCTTTTTGTAATACTATTAATACTGTGTATTTTATACTTTATTTATCCTCTTATTTATAAAAAACTAGCCTACAAAGACAGCATACTTTTATTAAATAAACCCAAATACCTAGATTTTGTTACTGAATTAGGCAATACAAGTGATTTAAAAAAACCTTCATTCAGTTTATTTAGAAAATCATATGAGAAAAAGGATATTTACAGTAAAAAAACCATAGAAACAAAGAAAAAGCGGGAAATGATTGAAGATGAAATTACACAATTGGCTTTGGATATATCACTTGCTGAGATTAGGAATGAAGAAATAGAAGAATTAATTAGCTCAAACAAGTATAGAAAATATAAAGAGTATACTCCAGAATCAGAAATTATGGATATGAGTGAGCAATTAGAATTACTTGAGGAAGAGAAACTTGATTTAGATATTAGCTACAACGAATTAGTTGCCTACGATATATCCGGTGATACTATTAAATATATAGAAGATATTTCATCTAATTTAAGCTACATAGGAGACGGCAAAGATAAACCACGTATAAGACCATCAGAAGATAATAATTACAATTATACATTATCATTTTGGTTATACATAAATCCAACCCAAACAAATGCCAAAGAGTCTTGGACTAACATATTAAATTTTGGGGAGAAAATTAAGGTTAATTATAATATAGTTGGATCAAATCAGAATATGTTAGAATTTAAAGTAAAAGATAATAAAGAAAACGATAAGGTCCTTCATGTAGAAAGTATGATTCCATCCCAGAAATGGCATAACATTATTATTATAAATAACGATAGTATTATAGACGTATTTTTAAATGCGTCATTAAGAAGTTCTACGGGTAATATAATATTAGATACTAAGAATTCAAATATTACAATAGGTAATGATAATGGTGTTACCGGAAGTATATGTAATTTCTTTTATTATTATGGTGTTTTGAATATGGATAAAATTAAGGAAAATTATGGTAAGTTAAAAAATAAAGATCCTCCAATAATATAATTTGTTTTGATATATTATATGGATACACTTCAGATGATTGCTATGTTAGCGGTATTTATTTTAGTATTAATGTTTGTCTATTTTTTATTCAACAAAGAGAAGACCTTAACTACAGGAATTAGAGATGGACAAAAATACTATGTAGTTGATACAAATGATTTAGGAATTACCGACGGTTTAGTAACAGAATTAGCCGTTTCAATATGGATATATGTTTCTGATTGGAGCAGCACAGGCAGTCAAGATAGAATAGTTTTATATATAGGTCCTGATACTATCACGAACGAGTCGAACCCGGACACGCAAGGAAAGCTTGATAATGGAAAACCAGCTGAAACCGTAACTACCCATGCGACTACTTCAATCTACGGCGACAACATCTCGATTCCGAATCAGTCGATTTTACCACATTCGACTGCTACACAATCAAGCATGGTTTTATGGTTAGACTCTACTGAGCCCACGCTTTATTTGGGGATTCATGAAGGTACTAACACTAATAACTTCCAAATTAATGGTGAAAATATCAACATTAGAAACTTTCCATTGCAAAAATGGGTATGCGTAACATACTCTATATATGGTAATAGCCTTGATTTATATTTAAATGGTAAGCTTGTAAAGAGTGTTGTAGACGATGCCGTTACACTAATGATGAATGAGTCGGCATTAGTTGCTTTAGGAAATCCGTGGTATAATAAGACGGTCGGTGATGACGAGGTCACTATATCTAACCTAACAGCAGGGTTTAAAGGATACACATCAAAACTTAAATACTACAAGAGTGCACTAACTCCAAAAGAAGCTTACAACATATACAAAAGTGGTCCTGGAACGTCATATTTAGGAGATATATTAGGAGATAGGAGTGTAAATATTAATTTTATGGACGGCGACGACGTTACACGTAGTTTTAATTTCTAATATATTAGTATTATTTTATATTAATATATTATAATGGAAAATTTACCTGATGCACCAGAACTAGATAAGATTAAACCAAGTAGCGGTAGCGCACCTGGTTTCGTAATGAAACTAGCGCTTATGTTAGTTATGATTATTGTAGTAGTTTTCTTTGTTAGAATTGGTATTGCAATAGTTTTTCATTTAAAAAGTCCTTCTAAATCTCCATATCTAATTGATGGTATGGTTCCAGGAGACGAGGCTAGAACAATTCAACAAAACCCTGCACTCGACAAATCCATACCTATTTTTAGATCTAAAAATGAAGCTTCTGGCATGGAATTTACCTGGAGTTTATGGTTATGGATAACAAGCGGCGAAAGCAATTTCAACAGCGGCAATGGCAATAAATGGAAACATGTCTTCCATAAAGGAAACAATTCAATTATTAATGCTGCTAATGGTAGTCCTCGCCATGGATCAACAACCTTAGAATATGGCGACGAAGGATATGACATAAATTACGATTATAGTTACGAACAAGGTATGGCTTGGCCCAATAATTCACCGGGTTTATATTTAGATTCAACCACTAATCAATTGAAATTTGTAATGAGCACATTCGCACTACATGGTGGAACAGCTGTAACAGCAAAGGCCAGCGACGGCGCCATAAATCAAGTCGAAGAAGCAGGGGTCTACGAAAATAATGTTACAATCATGGAGCAAATAGATATATCGAATATTCCAGTAGATAAATGGGTGTGTTTAGTAATTAGAGCAAAAAATACGGTTATGGATGTTTATGTTAATGGAACAATAACAAATCGTCATTACCCACAAGGAGTTATGAAACAAACTTACTATGATGTACATATAGGACAAAACGGTGGTTTCAATGGTTATATATCGAGATTGAAATATGACAATAATGCATTATCTGCTGTCGAAATTCAAAATATATACAAAAAAGGCCCTAAAACCAAACTTGTATATGATAATAGTGTACCTAAATACGACAAGATTACTAATTTATCACATAAATGGTATGGGTATTAGTATATTTAATATCAAGTATATATAAATGCAAAACATTAAGGGTGAATCCTATTTTGTAAATTCTATACCAAACAATAATTGGTATAGAACTGAAAACGACTGTTATGCTTTTTCGAGATTTGGCAAGAAAAAATTAGATGAAAGAAGAAAATATGAAATATTACAATACTCTGCTAATAAAAGCAATCTAACTAGAGCACAACAGTTCTCTAATGTTAATAATAGAAGATCTAGAGCTAGAACATGCAATAATGTACCTGCTAAATTTTTTGCACCTAGTGCGAGTAATGTACCTGGTAAATGGAATATTACTGTAGATTCTAATTTTCTAAGTATTCCTGTAACTAATATAGCCGTAAGAAACCAGTACACTAGCGGTCCTTCAGGCAGATATAACTACTTTGATTCGACGCCTAATAACTTCGGTATCCCATTTAAAGTTTTATCAACTGAAAAAATCGACATATCTTTCGATTCAATTAACGAATCAGATAAAATAGGTTTATCTTTTGAATTAATTAATTCAAATGCATTTTCTATTAATGATATATCACAAGCTACATTATACGTTAACGAAATAGCAGCAGTTAAAGATGATAATTTAGGATATTCTAGTAACACGTTTGATTGGGTATTACCCGGCACCGCCACTATATTTGGGAGATTTTATACGTCGGCCACAAATGACACGTTTAGTGACATATCGGATGTAGCAATTAAAATGCTTAGATATAAAATACTAGAATATAATTACCTATATTCAATATCATCAGAAAACTCCCAGAGTATAGACTATTCTGCTATATCCAGAGAAATATACGAATCAAATCAATATATATTACAAGAAGACGTTTCGTTCAACTTATTTACTGATTTATTAAATGAAGCTATAAGTCAAACAATAACTGAAGATAATTCATTCAATGACATATCTAACAATAATTATATTTTTGAATTATTTAACCAATATACTAATTGTAGAACTACAGATTTTAGTAGTAATGATTTACATATCAAATTATCTAAAACTGACGGAAGTAGCGAATATTTAACAGGATACTTGGGTAAAAAAAATAACAAGGTTTATTTTATAAGTGATAGAAATTATATTAAGTACGATATTAGCAGTTCAGATCTAATCGAAAACGCTGCGTCAGCAGATAATACTTTTACTGCGAACACATTGTTAAACATGTCTTTGTATGACTATGGTTTTAATACAAAATTAAAAATATGTTAATTAATGTCTCAGTTCGGGGTTTCTGCAAATTTCTTCTGAATCATATAACATTCCTGACATACATTTTGTGGATTCAGATACTTTTACACAACTTCTAAACCCATTCCAATTACCCACATAGCAAAATCCTTTTTTACCTGTTGTTCCCTGCTGAACCAAACTATTGCTTTCATCAGGTACCGGTGTCGTATTAACTACCGGTTTTTCATAGTCTTGACCTATGTTATTTGATGGTTTTTTGTCAGCAACCTTCGTTATAGTTTCGTCGACTGTATCAGCTGTTTCATCTACTATTTCGGTTACTTCGCGCGTTCCTGCAGTAGCAGTTTTTACTGCAGCCTTAGTAGTTTTACCAGTTATTTTAGCAAATAAAGTTACTATGGGTTCTATTATAAATGCAAACTCGTCAGTTATATATCCTAAATTAGTGAATACATTGAAGCCAAAAATAGCCAATATTATTAGCACCACGCCTATTTTAATCATGTATGACATATTTTGACCACTTGAACTAGATGTATATGTTGATGGTCCGCTAGGAGTAATAACTTCATCCATATATATATATTTATATATATAATATTTGTATATATATATATATTAATGAGTCAACCTACGTGTCCAGGTTCTGGACTCTGGAATGATCATCGATTAAATCCAAAAACATGTTTGTGTGAACCCAGAACACCTACACCAACACCACCGCCATCTCCCAAGAAAGAAAAGTCTAAAAATTGTACTAAACGAAATCCACCAGTTAAAGCAAACGGATATTGTCCTGCTGAAAAACCTTATCTAGACAACGGATGCTGTTATGTTACTAACCCTAAAAAAACAAGAAAAAAGTGGCTCTCACCAAAAGCAGATACTAAGTCTAAGTCTAAGTCTATGTCTAAGTCTAAGTCTAATTCTAAGTCTAAGCCGCTTACAATTAAAAACACTACTCCACCAGAGGACATTGCTTTAAGTAAAATATTGCAAAGCAAAATTCAAGAGAAGAAAACAAGAAAACAAGCCATTAAATCGTTCAGTCCACTAGCCAATGATGTAATACAATCTATCAATCCTAACACAAGCAAACGTTCTATTATGAAAAATTATTTTACTCCAATAATACAATCAGTCAAAGAAGAAAAAAAGGGAAATAATCCGGCTAATGATTCGCGATACGAAATGTTCGATGATGAAATTGAGGAACTGTTGGTTAATCCTACTATACGCGATAAAACAGGAAAAGAATTAAAATACACATCACAGAAAGCCGTTAATATTTTAATAAATAATTTGGATAAAAAAGTTGATTGCAGCAAAATTATAGCACCTATACAATGGGAATCCAACTGTTGGTTTAATTCTGGTTTTATGATTAATTTTGTTAGCGACAAAGGTAGAAAGTTTAATAGATATTTAAGAGAAGCCATGATAAAGGGTACGATTGTTAAAAGACACAACCCGTTCATCCCGCTTGCAAAATCTGAAGTAGTACAAGTTAAAAACGGTACTAAATATATAAGAAAAGCGATAAAACCACCAAAATTGCGCAAAATATTTTTTGTTTTTAATTTATGTATTGAAGCCTCTTTATCAGGCAACCAAATGGCGTATTTTTTGGATACAAACTTTATAATTCGCGAAATTTATAATGCAATACCTAAAAATAAAATGGACAGAGATATGGTTATGACACAACAAGCAGGTAATCCACAAGCATACTATGATATTATTCACGACTATTTATTAGGAAGCCATGAATCCTCTATTGTTCGGGTTGAAAAATGGTTCCCGCGAAATAACTCCATGATTACTGATTGGTATTTTAAAAAACAGTACTTCTTGCACGACGATGGTGATCAACAGTGGGTTACAAGGGGATCAGTTGTAGTTCAAGAAGATTTTAAAATGGATGCAAGCGAACCACCAGATATTATAGAAATGACTATTTACAACAATAAGAGTGAATACATTGATGTTAAAAAAAAATCCTTTACATTAGACTATAAAGGTAAAAAGGTGAATTACCTTTTAGATTCTGTCCTTATAAGAGACGTTAAACAAATCCATTTTTGTTGTTTGATTACGTGCAACGGCAAGGAGTTTGGTTTTGATGGAGAAAGTTTCCATAGAATGTCTGCTTTTAATTGGAAGGATAAAATAAATAAAAATAGCATATGGACTTTTGAAGGGAGCAATACGAAATGGAATTTTAGAGATGGCTATCAACTATTATATTATTATAGAGTATAATGGAATATTTATACACACTATCCGTGTTAGTATTATTGGATATAATTTATATTTATAATACTAAAAATCATTATTTAAAAATGATCGCTAAAATACAAAAAAATAAAGCAAAGGTAAAGAAAATCGCCTTTGTTTCAATATACTTTATATTGGCTTTTTTATTGAATTACTTTATAATAAAAGTTAAAAAAAGCAAAGAGGATGCATTTTTATTGGGAAGTACAGTTTATGGCGTATATGGTTTGACTAATTACGCAATCTTAGATGAATGGGATACAGTACTTATGTTTATGGATATACTTTGGGGAGGAACCTTATTTTATTCTACAACATACATAATTTATCGGTTAAATGGAATAAAAAAAATTTAATACAATATTATGGAAATTAATGATGTTAGAACACAGGCCAATTTTAAAACCGAATCTTTTTCTGGGTACAAAAAATCTGAGGTTAAAAAGGAGCTGCTGGAAAATCTTAAAAATAACAAAATAGAGAGTTCATGTTATTGGAGTGCAGAACTTGTTTGTAGTGGACATTTTATGGATCTGTGGGAAATAATATTGCTTTACTTTAGCAAATATATACATTCTGGAAACCCTAAATTAGCCGTCTACATAGAAATGCGATTTACAAGCTTTAAAAGTATTTTAACCAATGGATATGCGGGGGCCGAACTAAATATGAGGAACAATGATAAGATCAGAAAGATATTTTGCGAAATGATATGTATTTTATGTTTATCCACTAAAAAACATAGCTTTGAAAAAATAAAGATAAAGAAAGAAGATTTTGATATGAGTTTGTTTTCTGAAAAGCTTAAAGCGCCCAACGTGCTTTATATAAAGGATATTTTTAATGAGAATGACCCAAAAGAGATCTATATAGCTTTGAACGAATTTGCTTACAACATAGATATAGCCAATTCTTTACAAGCATGTTTTTGGGTTGAATGGATAATAGAATTTGAGAGTATGTGTAATAAAAAAAAAGATAAGTGTCTGGCCTCCTACAGGACATTTATGGATGTTGAAAACAAATACCAGAACGACATTATTTGGATAATTTGGGAAATAATATTTAAAAAAATAGACGAAAATAAACAAGTTCATAAAATTATGAAATCGTTACTAAACTTATTCTGTATTAGATATTCATATCCAGTTAAGAGAAAAAGATTATATATACTGTACTATGCAATAACATTATGTTGTGAAAAAATAAACTGTGATGTGCGATTATTCAACAACAAAGAGACGGTAGAGAATGTTTGCAATAAAATTAATATGATTTATAAAGACATAAAGAAAAATGAAGTATCTCCTAATACAGATTATTTATTCAATAAATTGGAAAAGTCTAATACGGAAAAGACCATAGAGAGGTTGGAAAAAATGAAAGAAATGGAAAATCTTACCTAGTATATTTGCTTTTTCCTACCTTAACAAATGAATCTATCAAAAATATAATAAATATTCCTAAAAAACAATATAATATTAATTCTTCTGTAATATTTTTAGTTTTTACGTCTTTTTGTTCTTCAAGCAGATTGATCATATAATTGATTTTTTTGGCTAGTAGTTCGTCATTATTACTATTATATTGACTAAAGGGATGGGATACGTTATTATTGTATTGTT
>CERI01017276.1_pt1 | contig 10406 bp, 7 predicted proteins | sample 350261 | NCBI WGS metagenome assembly CERI01 (sample SAMEA2620979, study PRJEB7988) | marine metagenome | isolation source: saline water (ENVO:00002010), including
TAAAACAGCATCGTTATATAAATTCAATTTAGGAATTTGAAAAGTGCCATTTAATTCATGATCAACCTTAGAATTATAACCCATACCTAAAGATATTTTTTCATATAAATCATAATTTAAACCCAAACTATAGCCATACCCCCAATCAGATGATTTAAATTTTACCGTATTTCCAGTACTATGAGCTAGGGATTTAATAAATTGCATTTTCTGGGCATTAACACCAAAACCAATCGCTAAATTATCAGTTAATTTATGAGATAGTTTAATTCCTAAATTAACAGTTTTAATTTCAGTAACATTATCTAAGTTAACACCTACCCATTCTGTATTATATTCCGTCCCCAATCCAAAAGGTGTATTAATAAAAACGCCAATATTGTTTTTTTTATCAATTGGAGTTGCAAAATAAATATTTGGTACAAATTGATCAAGACCAGCATCGCCAACTTCACCAGAAGGGCTATTACCACTAATATTACCGCTGTCTTTTATAGTTTCATTTTGTGGATCAATATCAATATCAAGATAAGTTAGACCAGTAATAAATTGCTTTTTATTAAATTTTGATAAAATCGCAGGGTTAATATGCATATTACTGATATCATGTCCTCCTGTAACAGATCCAGCATAAGAAGTTGCAAGAGCTGAAGTTGATGTTGAGCTAGTTGAATATCCTGCTGCTAAAAGATTAGAAGAAACGAATGCCAAAGAGACAGCTAGAAGCTTTATATTTTTCATTTGTTGGTATAATAATTAATTAACATATTTAAAATAAAACTAAAATAACAAAGTTCTTTTCAAAATTATATATTTTTACTTTCAAAACAAAACTTGATACAAACCTTTAAATAATTAACATTATTTATTATCAGTCAAGTATTTTAATTATTAAAATTATTTTAATATTACATTTGGTATAATATTATTGTGATGATTTTACTAATTTTAATTTGATATTTTTAGAATTATTTACAGCATAATCTATCCAGAATTTTGATAATTTTATCATAGAATTACCATCACAACCTTTGACAATGTAGTCATCTATACCAACATTGAGGGCTTTTCTAATAAAATCTTGATTATCATCTGTAGAAATTGCAATTATTGGTATTCTATAATTTGAATTATATTTTTTATTGTATTTATCTTGAATATTTCTTACTAATTTGACTTCTTCAACGCCATCAATTTCTTTCATATAAATATCCGTTATAATTAAATGATATTTAACCGGATCTTTCTTTATTAAATTAACCACCTCACTACCATCGGAACATTTAAAGATATTAGCTCCAAATTTAGTGAATTTTTTTGCTATTATAGCCAAACTTAGTATTTCATCATCAGCTATGATTATATTTATACCATTAAGAGTATTTCTATTGATGATAATTTTTTCATGATCTATATTCTTATCAGGAAAATAATCATTTAATAACCATTTGGAGATATTTCTAGCTATTGTTTCAGAATTTTTAGGTTTTGTATAATATTCATTACATCCAGCTAATTTAGCCTCTTTCATACTATTACTATCTTCCATAGAGCTATAAACTAAGATAGGTAACTCATCCTTCGATATATTTAAATCTTCTCTAATATATTTTGTTAACTCTATACCACTCATATCAGGCATATGAATATCAGTTAAAACAAGATCAAAATAAAATTTATCCTTTTTGTTTAGAAAGTTAACCGCTTCCCTAACATCAGTAAAAGTTACTATATTAAAATTAGAGCATTTATCCTGTAAACCCTTGGAAAGTATTTTAATAATAACAGGATTATCATCAACAAGTAAAATATTCTTACTAAGTAAAATTTTAAAATTATCTTGCATGGATATTGATTGTTATCATAATATTGCTCAAATGTAAGAGAAATTTTTACATAAAAAGTTGCCTTGAAATTAAAAAATAATATTTTTAACCATAAACAACGCCAAATATTAAAATAAAAAAAATCTATGCTAAAAATTTTTGTGTTATGTAAAAATAAAAAGGTATTCCAAAGGCAATATTAAATGGAAAAGTTATAGCTAAGCTCATAGGTATATAAATTGCAGCTTTTGCTTCAGGCAACGCCAATCTCATAGCAGCAGTTACAGCAATATATGAAGAGCTAGCAATTAGAACTGTAAATAAAAATCCCGTTCCAAGTTCAAGACCTATAAAAATACTTAAACTCAAACCTACAGCAAAACCTATTAGTGGCATATAAATCCCAAACAAAACTAGTGGTAAAGTAAATTCTTTTAAATGATGCATTTGTTTCGAAACAAGCAAACCCATATCAAGTAAGAAAAAAGCTAAAATACCATGAAATGGTTCGATTAAAAACCCTGACATTTTATCCATACCAGTCTTACCACTCAAAGCACCAACAATAAATGAACCTGTAAGTAATAAAATGGCACCGTTAGTAAATATCTCTCTGGCTAATTTTGGTGTAGACTGAGAAGTATGATCAAGCGTTTCTGGCTTAGCTTTGTGAGCTATAAACAATCCTGTTAAAATTGCTGGGGCCTCCATTAAAGCAAGAACGGCAACCACATAAGCAGCATAAAACACTTCGTTTAACTCCAAAAAACTAACAGCAGTTGCAAAAGTCACCATACTAATTGAGCCATAATGAGCAGCAACAGCAGAAGCAGTTGAAGGATCTAATTTAGTTGTAAGCCTCAGTAAAAAATAACCAATAAATGGCTGTGTAAAACCTGTAACAATACCAGCTAATATAACAGATATAATTTCCAAATCAATCTCAGGGGTTGCAGCAATGGCTGCGCCACCCTTGAAGCCGATTGCCATCATCAAATAAATCGATAAATAACGACTAATTTGATCGGGTATATCAAGGTCTGACTTCAAAAAACCAGCAATTATACCTAATATAAAGAATAAAATTGGTGGAGAAGTAATATTCTGAATGAAGATTGATATTATATCCATAATATTATTTGTTGTTTTATCATCAATAATTACTTTTTCTTGGGACAGGTTAGTCTCAGTAAAATATAACCAATTATACCAGATAACAATGATCCTAAAATTACACCTAAACGCACATAAATTTGATTATCTATATTATCAAAAGCAAGGGTTCCAATGAATAAACTCATAGTGAAGCCAATACCTGTAACTAAGGACATAGCATAATATTGTGACCAATTAACACCTTTTGGCAATCTACATAATCTAGTGATAACGCATATAAATGTTATTAACATAACGCCAATTTGTTTACCAAAGAAAAGCCCAAAAGCAATACCAATAGTAATTGGATGGAATATCATTTCTAATGTTAGACCTTGTAACGAAACACCAGCATTAGCAAAAGCAAACACAGGTAATATACCATAAGCAACCCAAGGATGTAAATTATGCTCTAAAGAATGAGCTGGTGATCTACTATTTTCATTTTTAACTCTTAAAGGTATAAATAAAGCAATTACCACACCAGCTAAAGTAGCATGCACACCGGACTTCAATACCGACACCCATAAAAATAAACCAATTACCATATATGGAGCAATTTTAGTTACACCTTTTTTATTAAGGATCCATAATCCTAAAATTGAAATCACAGAAAAACCTAGAGACATAAGTGAAAGACTACTGGTATAAAATAAAGCAATAATCACAATCGCTGCCAAATCATCAATAATAGCAATTGCCACCAAACATATTTTCAATGTTTCAGGAACTCTCTTACCAAGTAATGTAATTACACCAAGGGCAAAAGCAATATCAGTTGCAGCAGGTATTGCCCAACCATTAATAGCCTCACTATCACCCCAATTAAAATAAGTATATATTAATGCTGGCACCGTTAAACCTCCAAATGCAGCAATGACAGGTAAGATAAAACGATCCTTTGAAGATAATTGCCCTTCAACTATCTCTCTTTTTATTTCAAGGCCAACTAGTAAAAAGAATATAGCCATTAAACCGTCATTAATCCACAATAATAGAGGTTTATCAATAGAGAAATTACCCACTTGAACTGCAACTGGGGTATTTAAGAAATGTCCATAAAAACTCCTAAGAGGAGAATTCTCAACTATAATTGCCATAATGGCAGTTAAGCAAAGTAATATACCAGCAGCTGATTCAAATTTAAAAAATTCTCTTATCATTTTGACCGATGAATTTATCATAAAGTAATAATATTAAATTTTAATTAATCACTAATTTAAATATAATCTTTATATTGGTGAGTGCCTCGCAACACAATGTTAAAAGTACAAATCTTACGAGAATTAGGATCAAACATATTAGACAACCTAACTAGTGAAGTAAGAGACCTCCTATCTTCCTCACTATATGATAAATATTGCGAATCCATTTTATTTCTCGGATGATCTTCAAAATAAATTTCTGTCTTCAATTCGCCAAATCTTTTGTGATAAATATTCATGTTAACATGAGGAGCCCTACCAAAATAAAAACCAGGAACTATTGTAATAAAACGATAATTACCTAAGTTATCAGTAATAGCCGTGCCAGACATACTAAAATTTTTATCAATATTTCCATCATTACTTGCCAATAAAGTATGATATTTACCTTTAGAGTTCGTTTGCCAAATCTTTACAATTGCACCTGCTATAGGGACACCAAAAGAATCTGTAGCTTTACCTTGTAAATATATTATTTCACCAAATGCTAAATAAAATGATCCTGTTTTTTTAATAAGATTATTAGTTTTATTAAAAACCTGTGGCATCGAAAAAGTACTAGAAAATAGTCTTGAGGGCGTTGGTTTCCTACTATTAAAAGAGTTACTAAAGTCATCCGCAAAAATATTACTAAAAGTAAAAAATATAATAGCAAATATCTTTATAAAAATTCTGATTATCATCATTAGCTAATCCCCGTTAATCATTATAAATTATAAGTGTATTATTATACTAATTACATAGACATAAAAAAGCAAAGATAATAAACTTAATTTAATTTTATACTAAAGTTAATTCTAAAATAATTTTTGTTACTTATCAATATCAATTTCTTACTCATTATTGCAATCACTAATTATTTGCTTTAAAAGATATCTTATAAAAATTTATTTATTTATTAATAAATCACTATCACTCAATGTATTACTAAATCTCTTTCTTGTCATAGCTAATATTATACCAAAAGACATTGACATAGCAAGCAATGATGATCCACCATAACTAATAAAAGGTAATGTAATACCCTTTGTAGGCAACATTGCTAAGCTAACAGCAATATTAATAATAACCTGCATAGAAAACTGAATTATTAATCCACTAACTGTTAAATAAGCAAAATGACCCTTTATTATATTATTTTTTTTTACCACCCTGGTTATTAAATATATAAATACAAGTATAAATATACTAGAAATTACTACACCAAACTCTTCAACTACTACTGAAAAAATAAAATCTGAGTGAGAATCGGGTATGTGTTTTTTAACCAAACCATTTCCAGGACCAGTACCAAAAAAACCACCATTAACATAGGCATCGATTGATCTATTAACTTGATAATCATGACCAATATCAAAAAAACTATTTACCCTATCTTTGACGTGAGGAAGAAACATATAAGATGATATAATGCCGCAAATACCAAAAAGGAAAATTACAAAAATAGCTAACCAGGGTAAGCCACATAAAAATAACTGAGCAGACCACAATAAAATTATAACAAAACTCATGCCAAAATCTGGTTGTTTAATTAAAAGCAGAACTAATAACAAACAAAAAAATCCAGAAATGCCATATTTAACATAAAATTTGGTTTGGCTTAACCTATCAAGTAGTAAGGCATTAAAAATGACAAAAATAACTTTTGCAAATTCTGAAGGTTGCAAAGTAAAGCCAAATAATGACAGCCACCTTCTGGAACCTTTTATTTCACTACCAAATATTAAGGTTGCAATTAGCGTTAAAACAATCAAAAAAAATAATGGAGTGGTTATTAATCTTATATGACTTACCTTCAAACAGGAAAAAAATATTAATAAGAATAATGAGATACAAAGAAAAATCACATGCTTGTGAAAAAAGAATAATTGAGGAACTTCAATTCTCTTTGCAATAAAAGGACTAGATGTAAAGTTCATCAATAGACCGAATAATATCAAAAATAATACTAAACCCAATATAACCTTATCAATTTTTAACCACCATATTTTAATGAAATTAAGCTTTTCTCTTTCAAATAAAAATTGACTATCTATTTTCCAATCCATTTTTTACTTTTTCTGATTTTATTAGTATTAACCTTATGAACTAGCACTTCTTTTCTAAGAGTTTCTTGGAATAAAAAAGATGCATTCCAAGCAATTAACAAAGCTCCAAGTAAAGGTTCAATAACTACTAGAAACCTAATATCGCCCTTTGGATAAATATCACCAAATCCAAGAGAAGTATAAGCGGTAAGAGATAAATATACTAAATCAAAAAAATTGTGCTGCAAATTACCAAGCAAATGACTGCTGTGATTATATATAATATACAATTCAAAACAGATAGCAAAAAACCAAATAATAGTTACATGAATAAATAGAAAAACAAACATAAAGCAAATAACCCTAACATTTTTGGAAATTAGCTTTGATATATATTTTTTGGTAAAATATAATACTTCAAATTGAATTAGAACCGCTATAACAACGATTAAAGTATTAACTAAAAATAAACTTAACATAAATAAAAGAAAAAATATGAAACCACTTCAAAAAGATTACAATAATCTTTCTAAAAAGTTAATAGAAGAATCATCTAATTTACAAAAAAATGCCTCAAACCCATCAAATTCTTGCTTTGTTTTAGCTTCAGCTGGATCAGGTAAAACAAAAATTTTAACAGACAGAGTTTTAAGAATATTAGTTTCTGGTGTTAAAGCATCCAAAATATTATGCTTAACTTTTACCAAAGTTGCAGCAATTGAAATGAAGGAGAGAATTTTTAGAGAATTAACTTCCTGGTGTATTATTTCAAATCAAGAATTACAAAAAGAACTACATAATTTAACAGATAGAAATTTCAATCTAGATGAATTAAAAAAAGTAAAAATAATTTTTATTAAAATTTTAGATGAAATAGAATCTTTAAAAATTGACACTATCCACTCTTTTTGCACCAATATTATCAAAAAATTTCCTATAGAAGCTAAAATTCAACCAAATTTTACTATAATAGATGACTCTTTATCCAATAAATTATTAGAACAATCAAAAAAAGATCTACTCAAAAAAGCAATTACAGACATTAATCTAGGAAACAAAATAAGTGACGTTGCCAGAAATTCTGGTGATTTAGGTTTTTTTGATATAATTTCTGATATTATTTATAAAAGAGAAATATTTTTTCATCTAAAAAATAGCTTTAATAATATAGATGATTTACAGAAAAGAAATTTTGAAATTATTGGAGCAAATCCAAAAGAAAACGAAGATGACTTATATCAAAAATTCTTTGATTTTAACCAAAATCAAGAAAATTTATTAAATTTATGCTATAAATTGCAAGATTTTCCTGAAAAAAACAATCAAAAAACTGCCAAACTAATCAAACAATATTTATCAAATAAAAATTATTATAATTTTCTAGAATATAAATCCATTTTTTTAAAAAAAGACCTTTTAGATCCTAAATCAATAACCACAATTGTTACTAAGAAATTTTTAGATAATTACCCAGCAATTGAAGGAATTTTACTTTCTGAACAAAATAGAATAATAGATTTTATGGAAAATTTAAATTCATTAAAGATCGTCAAACAAACCAATAATATTATTTTTATTGCTAATGAAATTTTAGAAATATACGAGAATCTTAAAGCTAAGAATGGTTATTTAGATTATCAAGATCTTATCATCAAAACTAATAATTTGCTTCAAAATAAAGAAAATTCTGATTGGATTAGATATAAGTTAGATAATCTTTATGATCATATTTTAGTTGACGAGTCACAGGATACCAACCACTTACAATGGTATATTATTTCACTCATTTCGGAAGATTTTTTTAATGGTGAAAACAGTAATAATAGAACAATTTTTGCAGTTGGAGATGAAAAACAATCAATTTATGGCTTCCAAGGAGCAGAGCCAAACATTTTTAGTAATATATTTACATATTACCAAAACCGTTTTAACAATATTAACCAAAAATTAGGAAAAATAACTCTTAACAACTCTTTTCGTTCAACTAATGCAATTTTAGAAACCGTAGATTTAATATTTCAAAATGAAATTTATGCTAAAAAAATTAGTAAATTATCTAAAATAAAACATCAAGCAATTAGATCTGATATTGGAAAGGTTGAGATTTGGCCAATAATTAAATCCAAAAAAACTGAAGATAAGACAGCTTGGAATCTAAAATTTGACAAAAAAAATAAATCATCCAAAGAGATTTTAGCAATTAAAATATCGAAAGAAATTAAAAGTTGGGTAGAAAGTAAAAAAATAATTACAGATAAATCTGGTATCAAACGGCATATAAAATATGGTGATATTATGATTTTATTAAAAAATCGTACTAATAATTTAGGAAATTTAATAAGAAAATATTTAATTAAAGAAAATATCCCCGTTTCTACCCCGGACAAAATAACCCTAACCAATAATTTATTAATACAAGATTTTATTTCCTTATTTAAATTTATTTTATTAGAAGAAGATGATCTTAATTTAGCATGTTTGCTAAAATCCTGTTTTATTAAAATTTCTGAAGATGATTTATTTAAATTATGTAAAATTAAAAATAGTAAAAATATTCATTTAAATTTAGCTTTAGAACAAAAAAAACCAGAAATTCATCATTTTTTACAAAAAATTAAAAAACAATATTTATCTAATGATAATATTGCTGAATTTATAATAGAAATTACAAATGATAATAATATTTTAAAAAAAATTAAATCAGAGTTTGGACATTTATCTCTTAATTTAATTAATCAATTACATTCTGTAGCTCTTAAATATCAACAACAAGAAGGTTCATCATTGCAAGAATTTATTACTCAAATTCATCAATCAAATTTAAACATTAAATTAGAAAACAATCCTATCTTTGATGAAGTCCAAATAATGACAATCCATGGTGCAAAAGGCTTAGAATCCCCTATTGTTTTTTTACCTGATACAGCACATGGAATCAAATCTATCAATGGCTCGGGACCAAAACAAAATATTATTTGGCATCAAAATAAAATACCAATAGCAAATTTATCCAAAAAAGAACAGAATTCTTTCCTAAAAAAAATCATAGATGAAAAAAAGGAAGAAATTTACGACGAATATTTAAGATTACTTTATGTAGCAATAACCAGAGCAGAAAATGAAATTTATATATGCGGTTTCAATGATCAAAAAATATATGAAAAATGCTGGTATAGTTTAATTATTAAAGCTCTTGGAGAAAGATCTACAAAACATGATTTTATTGATAAAGAATTTGATATAAATGATATAAAATTAGTTTTTTCTGATAAAACTATAAAAAATTTAGACAATGATCAACCTATATTTCAATTAAAAGAAGAAAAAATTTTAAAAAAACAGAGTGATTTACCTCAATTCTTAACAAATAATATTAAAATTTTGGAAGATGATGAGATTATCTATCCTTCTAAAATTTATAATGATTTTGATAATTTTAAGGATAATTTAGAAAGAAATACTAAAAAGTCTGTGAATATAGGTAGCATTACTCATAAAATTTTAGAATTTTTACCAAAAATAGCAAAAGACTCTATAGAATCAATAAAAATTGCCAAAAAATATTTACAAAATCAAAGTATTTCTGCAAAAGAACAAGAAATTATTTTAAAAAATATTAAAAATATAATAGATAATCCAGATTTTAACTTTTTATTTCATAAAAATGGTCAATCAGAAGTGGCAATTAGCGCTAAAATTGATGGTAAAATAATTTCTGGCCAGATTGATAGACTCATTTTGGATAATAATTTTATTACCATCATAGATTACAAAACAAACCTAACCAAAAACTCTGATCTATATAAAGATCAACTAGATTTATATCGTAAAATAATTACCAAAATTTATCCTGATAAAAAAATTGTCACAGCAATTATTTGGACTTATCATGGAGAAATTGAGATAGTATGATTATCTTATGTTTTTTTAATCTAATTTTTTACCTTTTTCCACCATCAGTCATGCAATATTTATGTCTATCTTAATACTAATTCTTATTAATTTAGCGGTCTATCAACTTTTCTATCATTATTCCTTCTTCAAGTAAGTTTTACTATTATGTTTGCCAAAAAAAACGCCTCTCTTGCATGTAATAATTCTATTTTTGAAGTAAGTATCATTTTCTATTGTAAATGACATAAAAATATTATATAGTATTAGTTATATATAAATCTTTTAATCTTAAATAACCA